>Ga0055584_100005191_pt1 | contig 12774 bp, 14 predicted proteins | sample OSDHelmetaG_FD_58716 | JGI IMG/M metagenome (GOLD analysis project Ga0055584, IMG submission 58716) | Pelagic marine sediment microbial communities from the LTER site Helgoland, North Sea, for post-phytoplankton bloom and carbon turnover... | ecosystem: Environmental > Aquatic > Marine >... | reverse complement strand
ATGTCCACCAACCGGATGCATAATAGGCAATTCCAATACAGATATTTTATCACCTAAATATTCTGTGCTTTTGATTCGGTAACTCAAGTAGCCTGGATTAAAAACTTCATCTAAGCCTATTGCAATGGCTTCCATGTCGCGTCCTGATAGGCCACCATAAGTGGCAAACCCTTCAGTAATGATTAGCATATTTGTACATGCATCTGCAAATTTTTATTTTTTAATGCGAAAAACCCTCCCATATTTACTAGTGCATCTATTCGTGCTGATTATAGCTCCATGACAATACGAAAACATTTCCTCTGCGATCTCTCTATATCTTTTATTGCTGTACTCTTCTTCTCTTTCATTTATAAAATATGAGTTCTCAGCTACTCTACAACAATCTAAAATCGAGTATATATTAAAATCTTAATGGAAGGTACTATATCAATGATTTACCAATAAGCCAAAGGCCCATTAGAATTAGTATCGATCCAATTAACAGATCAATACTCTTTGTGTTCTTTAAAAATTTAAGTTCAACAGCTTTCGAAGCCAGCCATGCTACTATTACTAAAAATACGAATGCCCCAAAAAAAGTGCCGCTAACAAATACCAACTTGTGGTTAAGGTTTGCAGAATCCATAAGTTTCATAGAATACATCCATGTAGAAATAGTCAGCCAAAAAGTAAAAAGTAATGGGTTGAGCATTCCCATGCTTAAACCTGTAAGAAATGGAGGTCCCTTTTTGGTTGTATTGCTTTTAGTAACGTGTTGTTTAAATAAATAATAGGAACCTATTAATATCAGTATCGAACCCACAACTATCGATACTGTCAATTCATTATAACCAAATGAAAAAATTAATGAGGAAAACCATAATGCCAGGAATGAATATAGCAACTCCGGTAGGCTTCCACCAAGGGCTGTAATAAAGCCATTGCGAAATCCATGATTCAGGGTGTTTTTAAAAACAGTCATGTTAACTGGTCCGGGTTGTAGTGAACCGGTAAAACTGATTAATGAAATCAGTAGAAATATGATTGTGAGATCAAGCATCAGTCAATATTCCTAAAATGACTGGTTATTGTTTTGATAAATAGCCCTACTGTTGTAGGCTTTATTCCTATTTTAATATTCTGTACGGATATCTCCTTGACAATTTTCATATTATAAAATATATCCCTGTAGGCTTTAAATATGTTATATGCGGGGTCATAGATATGTGAAGGCTCAGAGGTGGTTCCATTTAATTCCATTATAAAAAAATTCTCTCCTTTATAAAGATCTTCAACAGATTTAACTCTCAGGTCAAACCTTCCAAAATAGAATCCATTCATCGAAGCAGTGACCTTGTCAAACACTTTTACTAGTTCAGGGTTTATAAGATGATTGCCATTCAGAAACATTGTGCCCTTACAATGATTACCAATCGGTTCAAGTAATATTTTACTTCCAGAGGGAGGAATATCGTAGATGCTGCTACCTAGCTGATCTCTCATTCTATTCAATTGGTTAAGGTATCTGGTGTCTCCCTTGATCAGTTCTTCGATACTTGAATTACCATCTCCAACAACAGAGAAAAAACTTTTTGTTGTGATCGAACTTATACCACTTTCACCTCCGTTAGGGAATCTATAATATAAAATACCAAGTTCAATATCATGTGATATATATTTTTGGACTATCACATCTCCAGTGGATTCCTGAAAATATTTTTTAAGCTTTTGCTCTGTCTCAATTATTCGAACCATGTATCCTCTTTCGCCCTTGTCAGGTTTACAAACCAATGGAAATGAGATGCCTGAATCTTGAATACGCTTTAATATTTCTCCGTAATCATATGTGTTTCCATCAATGAAGATAAACGGTGCAATAAATTCAGGTGGAATTTGATCTAAGATTTTGCTCTTGGATTCTCCAAAGAACCCTCCCATCTCGATTGAAGGGTTAGCTGTTGTAAAGTAAAGCAGGTGTCTGGATTTTATTGCTAGTATACACCAATAAAAAAATGCTGGGATATAAAAGATGCCAAAAGGCCAGTATTCGTAATGTGTAAGCTTAGTCAGCCATAGCGGCCATTTGATCTTCAAATATGACAAATTTTCAGTATTAACACTTTGAGGATACATTTTCTAAACAATCCTTAAATCAAAATTGTCACTCATAATGAGGTCGTGGTGTTTCATAGATCCTGAACCGGACTCACGTATCACTTGAGTGATGCTTACTGTTCTGACTTTGTCATCACGATTCATTACAAAGTCATTGTGTGGGTCTCCGAATCCTGCACTGCTATGAAAATCAATTATGTTATCAGCACTTGGATGTGGATCTTTCATGATCCATTCATTGAAAAGTAGTTCTTTTTTCTGAATCACTTCATCATCGTATAATGTAACCGATGATCTGATCAATGGTTTTTGGGCATTTAAAACGGAATAGTGAATTTCAGATCCGTCCCATCTAATCTCTTCGATTGACAATCGTTCTTTTTTTCCGGTGATTAATAAGGTAAACGGTTCAATGGAATTGAAATCATATTGATCAGAAAAAGTAAATGCGTTATCAAATCTAAAGAAATCAAGTAATACTAATCCTCTGCTCATTCGATATGGCGGATTCCATTCATGTCGAGTAAAGGCGCCGTTGAGAAGGCAAACAGTTTGGTCATTTTCTGTAGTAGCGATCCATGTTCCTCCGGCTTGAGGATCTTTTGGGAAAAATATGTTTTTATTGTGCAGGGAATGCTTTCTGGGTGATTCCGCTTTTGGACGGCCAGGGCTTTCATCACGATTACTGGTTAATATGTACCCAGAACCTATTGGTTTTGGAATATAAGTAACCGTACACATAATTTAATTTGCATTACCCGAAGTGGAGATGAAATTGAGTGTTGAATATGCTACGCCAAATTCTTTTGGAATATTTATATGAGAAAATTGTGCAGAAACAGCTATTCTGATTATGGCCATATGATGAATTGCATGCTCAATATTGTACCAAATTTCACGATTCAAACTTGTAGCCATTGTAAAAGGAGTAACTACACCTTCTCCAGTAACAAGTTCGAGTTGCCGGTCTTTTTTTTCAAGAACCCTTATTTGGGAGATAATTTCTTCGATATTGCTAATGGCAATTGTATTATCTTCTTCTATAAGTTGGTTGCGTTTCCTGATATCATAGTTTATAGTTCCTTCGGGAAGCTGATTTAAAAGACACTGAAAAAATTCTACAATATGTCTGGTATGTTTTCCAATACTTGCACTATTCAGCAGTGGCAGCTCTTGCGAATACTCTTCTTTTTGAAATTTGAACAGTAAATTGTTCAATTGAAAGAGTAGGTGTATAGCATTTTCGGTCATAATATTCTTCTTAAATCAGATTACCTATGATAGGTATTTGTCTTCGGTGCAACCACACATTTATGATGCATGCGGTAAAGGTAACCATTGCATAGATAAATAACTGCCCACCATCATCCTGAACTTCAATTCCCAGAACAATTAAGTGTGAAAGAATAGCACCTGCCATGATTCCACCACCTAAAACAGCTCCAGTCCCTCTTTTGGACGGTATCAGGATAAGTATCGAAGCAATGAGCTCCATGATCCCTGAAAGCCACCTGCCCCAGGGTTCAATGCCCATGGATGAAAATATAAAAATTGACTCTGCAGCTCCGCTGAATTTAAAATATAAAGTCTGGAGCATAATAAATGCGGCTATTATTGCACATGCCCAGGAGATGAGATTGCTTTTTCCTTTCATAGACTATTTTGTTAGTATAGATCTCCAATTTATATCAGCAGTTTTTTTCAGCCGTGATTCGTCTTCATTCCAATCTTCAAGTGTATTATTAAATAGCTTGTTATAAAATAAATGTAGTTTGCCATCAATAATCTTATAAGTTTCAATATTCACATCAACTTTTTCACCAGTATTGCCCATGGCATAAGCGCACCAACCTCCATAAGTCGGAGTGTATTTTTCCGGATCAGCTTTGAACAAATCTTTATTTTTTTTTGTGTGAAACCGATATAAGACGCCTTCATGATAAATCACAAATTCTTTTCTACCAGTAATTGGTATACTGCCAAAATATGAAACAGGGTCATATCCTTTTAGTGCAAGTTTTGAACTGTTGATATTGAAGTGTTTGGTGCGAGTTGCTTTATCCTGCCCAACCGCAACAGTGCCAATCATCAATAAATATATTAAGAAGACAATTTTCGTTATTTTCATAATGTTCTAATATATGAACATAATATCAGAAATTTGGGAAAGATTATAAGCCTGATACGTATCTCTTATAGGACATTAATTATCAAGCAGGATAAGTGCATCGGCAACAACGAAAGTGCTGCCACCAATGAATATCAGGTCATTTTTCGAAGCCTTATTCAATGCTGCTTTAACAGCCTCTGATACGGTAGCATAAGATTCACCGATAAGGTCGAGTTCGCTTGCAGTTTTCTTGAGAATAGTTTCGTCTAAAGATCTGGGAGTAGCTGATTTACAAAAATAATATTGTGCCCCACTGGGAAATAGTTGAAGCATTTTTCGATATTCCTTGTCATTTGACATTCCAAGAATGATATGCAACTGATTGTTTGATGTCAATTCAAGTTGATCGACAACTAATTTCAATGCCGATTCATTGTGTGCATTATCGGCCACTATTAAAGGTTCGATTCCAATGACCTGCCATCGACCTTTCAATCCGAAATTCTTTCTGGTATTTTTCAAACCCTCGACAATATTTTCTTCTGAGATCTTAAAACCAGAATTTATTAATTCATCTATTACTGCAAGAGAAGTGCAAACGTTTTCTAGTTGAAAATTACCTGTAAGTCCAATTTCTAATGCCTTCAGGAAAGGCTTGTCTTTATTATATACATCTATATTCCATGAAATATCGGAATTTGTGCTATTACTCGATGCGCTGTATTGATCCGCTGCAAAAGTCACAGAACAATTATTGTCGTTGGCTTTATGTAGGACCACCTTGTCAACATCGTTTTGATGAATACCTACAACTACAGGGATTCCTGCCTTTATTATTCCTGCCTTTTCTTTTGCAATTTCAGTAATTGAACCTCCCAGTAAGTTCATGTGGTCCATACTTACATTAGTGATCACTGAAACAAGAGGTGTTATGACATTTGTTGAATCTAGCCGACCACCCAGACCGGTCTCTATTACAGATATGTCAACATTTTCTTTTGCAAAATATTCGAAGGCAAGTGCTACGGTCCATTCAAAGAATGATGGTTGAATATCATCGAATATTTGTTGATTGGATTCTACGAACTGTACAACTTTTGATTCCGGGACCATTACTCCATTGATAAGTATACGTTCTCTGAAATCCTTCATATGAGGTGATGTATACAATCCGGTTTTATATCCAGCTTCCATCAATATTGATGCAACAATGTTTGATACTGACCCTTTGCCATTGGTGCCAGCAATGTGAATGGATTTAAACTTCGACTCCGGGTGGTCTAAGAGCTCCATGATCCGGAGAGTGTTATTAAGATCAGCTTTATATGCAGCTGCTCCATCCCGCTGGTACATGGGAAGTCTTGAAAACAAATAGGAGAGTGTCTCCTTATAGTTCATTCAAATCGGAAAATAAAAGTGATTGTACCTTTTTGTTGTACTACTCCTGTAGGGCTTTTACTGAATCGCGCAAGCTTTGCAGCTACCTTTGCTTTATTAACAAGATTTGGGGCTGAGGTTGTTGATCCTCTGGCTGGAGCATTCACAAATGTGACAATACCGTCTTTATCTACTACCACTTCCACCACCACTTTGCCGGTTTCCTGACTATTGTCGTCAAGTGTTGGTTTGCGCAACATAGAACGTCCTTTAAGGTCGAAGGATATTCCTGAATCACCCAAGCCGCTACCTGTATGACTTGATGCATTTGGGTCGCCGGTGACTGCTCCCTGGTCTCCTGGTTTACCTGTTGTTCCTTCGCTACCTGAACTCCCTTTTCCATCGTTTTTCTTGCCTGGATATAGTGCTTTAGGGTCGGGCTTTGGTTCTACAGGCTTCTTAACTTCAGGTACTGGTTTTGTAGTTTCCTTTGGTTTGGTTTTTGGTTTTGGTTTTTCTTTAGGTAGGGCAGGTGCAGGTTCGGTGGTCTGAGTCTGAACAGGTTTTACATTTGAAGGCTCAGGATTTGAAGGCTCGGGTTCAGATAATGTTTCGTCTGCCGCTTGTTCACTATCAGAAGTTGAAGTTGATTCCGTTGGTTGGATCTCACCGGTTCCTTGTTCTGATGTACCAAAATTAATTAAGATTCCTTCCTCTTCTTCAGGTGGGGCAGGGGCAATTAATTTCAGGAAGATCAGCAACAGCAAAAGCAAACCATGTACAGCAAATGTACCTGCCATACCAGCTTTCTTAGATTTCTTATCTTCCTTTTCAGCCATTATTTCTCTGGATTCGTAGCTAAAACCATTTTTACATTCAGACGGTTAACAACATCCATTACCATCACTACTTTTTCAATCGGTACAGAGCTGGCCGAATGTAATACAACAACAGGGTCGGTCTTCCCCGAAACAAATGCACTAAGAGCAGGCTCGAGCTGGTCGGATGATAACGGATTGCCATCTAGAAAATATTGTAAGTCCTCATTGATTGCAACTGAAACAGTGAGGTTATCAGTTTGAGCAGCAGTATTGCTACTTGGTAAAGTAAGTTTTAAGGCATTTATATTTGGAACTATTAGTGTAGTGATCAACATAAAAAATATCAACAATAAAAAAACAAGGTCTGTCATTGAAGACATTTCAAATTTTGCAGATATTTTACTCCGAGAGCGTATAGGCACAGTGGTATAATTTAAATTGTAAAATTCAGTTGACGATTCATTTGGCAGGTTCCTGTAGCAGGTCCATGAATTCAATTGAAGAGCTCTCCATATGAAACACTACTCTTTCTACCATTGCAGCTAACAAATTATAAGAGACCAGGGCGATAATACCAACAATTAGTCCTGCTACAGTAGTAGTCATGGCTTCGTACATTCCACCCGAAAGAACTCCAATTTCAATGGTGTTCCCTGCTTTGGACATATTATAGAATGCTTTGATCATACCAGTTACGGTTCCAAGAAACCCTAACATAGGTGCTGCACCTGCTACAGTTGCCAAAAGTGAAAGCCCTTTTTCCATTTTTACCACTTCAATATTTCCGGTATTTTCTATGGCTTTTTCAATATCGCTTAGGGGTTTCCCTATTCGGTTTATACCCTTTTCGATCATTCTGGCAATTGGGTTGTCAGTATTCTTGCATAGTGCTTTAGCGGCATCCATATTACCGGTGTGTATGAAATCACGAATGTTATTCATGAAATTCGCATCAGTCTTGGATGATTTCTTAATAGCAACATACCGCTCAACGATAATGTAGATTGCCAGTACCGAACATAGTGCGATAGGAATCATTATCGGGCCACCTTTAGCGGCCAGCTCAAGGAGTGAAAGCTCTTCTCCCTCAGGTATAATGTCAGATGAAGAAGTAAGTGAATCTACTGCCTGTGTTATTTGGAGTAACAAACCCATAATTGTGGTTTCAGATTAAATGGTTAAACAGGTAAAAATACTTTCGATAGCTTCTGAAAGGGTGTACAACAGGGGAGGGTTGTTAACACTAAGGTGTTAATTAACAGTGCTTAACTGAAAACGGAAGATTGTTCAGAATATTATGTGTAGAATGAATGACCCATTGACTTATCGAAGGGTATCAATATTTAAAAAGTGATCAGTAAACAGGATCAAGGGATTTTTATATCCTCAGTTGAGTCTTTTTCAAGATATAGAGTGCGCGTAGGAAAGGCGAACTCAGTGTTATTTTCATTTACGATCTCCATCACTTTAAAATATATCTCTTCCTTGGCATCTAAATAAACCCCCCATTCAGTTGTTTTTATGAGGACATAGTATAGTATGTCGATGGAAGAGCTGTTGAATTCGCTAAGTTTCACAATAGGCTTGTCTTCGATCAATGAGTGTTTGTCAAGGAACTCCAATGACTGTGATATGATATTCCTGATATCATCAGCATCAGTACTGTATAAAACACCAACTGTGAACTTGAGTCTCCAATATGTTTTTTCGGTGGTATTTTCCAATTCAGCATCAACCATCAATTTATTAGGCACAGTAACCAGACTTTTTTCAAAAGTCCGGATACGGGTACTCCTAAGGCCAATATTCTCAACATGACCTTCTACTTCCCCGATCTTTACTTTATCTCCTATTACAAAAGGACGATCAAGAAAAATGGTAACTGACCCCAAAAGATTCTCTAATGTTTCTTTTGCAGCAAGTGCAACAGCAAGGCCACCAATTCCTAAACCTCCAATAAGTGTAGCGATATTGATCTCAAATACCGAGGCAAGGGTGAAAAATACACTCATGATCACAACGAAGATTTTCGTGACATCTTTGAAAAACGAAACCAGTTGATCATCAACTTTAGATTCAGTCTTTGAGGCTCTATTTTCCATTATAATCACAATAAAATCAATAAACCTTAATATGATCCATGTGATAGTTATGATCAACATTATGGCAAAGCCCATTTCTATTAGCATACGCAAACCAAATGAGTCGGGCGACTCAAGCTCCCATGAATCTGGATACTTAAGCTGGTTGGCACCTATATAAATTGCGACTAAAAGAATTAGATTTCTTAAAGGTGCCTTCTCAAGAGCGATGAAATCTTTCACATCTACACCTTCTACGTGTTTATTAAAAGCACGGTGTAGCAGGTTGCTGATGAATCTAATGATAACATCTTTTAATAAAAAAGATATAGCTAAGATGCTGAAGCAAGTAAGATAACTTCCATACGAGTTTTCAAGAAAGGAGCGATTAAGAAATTCTGTAATGTCCATTTCTATATTGTTAACTTCTCAAGTGCAATTTCAAAAGATGTTTCTGCCATGTTGGTTCGCTGGTCATTTCTTTTATGTACATCAATGATAGCTTTTTTAATAACATCAGAAACATCATTGAAGATATCCGTATCAGTAACTGGGCCGTCGCCGGCAATAAGATATGCAAAGACACGAGCCATGCCACAATTTGAAATAAAATCGGTTATAACAGAGATCTTGTCATCTGCATGCGTTCCTGTAGGTCCGAAAAATATTTCAGGATCGGCAAATGGAACATTGGCTCCACATGATATTACTTCAAGGCCTGAGTTGATTAAGCTGTCTATCTGATCACGGTTCACAAGTCGGGAAGCAGCAGCGGGGATGAAGATCTCAGCATTTACATTCCATACCTTTTGTTTCATTTCTTCTGGCGACAAAATTTCATCAGACTTAAGAGCATTTCCTTCTCTGTTTAGGAATAGGTCAGTAACCTCATCTAAGTTAAATCCATTCACGTTTATAACGCCTCCATACCGGTCAATAATACCTTTGACTTTCGCACCTTTTTTAGCAAGATATAATCCTGCAGCGCCACCTACATTTCCCCATCCCTGAATGATAACACCTTTTCCAACAACACTTTCATTGAACGCGTTATAATAATGAATTACAGATTGAGCCACTCCATACCCGGTAATAAGATCAGCTACAGTATAATCAGACCTGTTTCCAGGAATAAGATTTGAATCTGTAACAGGTAATTCCACGCCTTTTTTGAGTCGCTGGATCTTCTCTTTTTTAATTGACTCATCTGCCCCTAGATGTCCATTAACTACACCCTCCTGAGGATGAAGCAGTCCATAATTTGAGGTGATATCAATTACGTCGTGGATCTCATCAACATTCAAGTCGCCTCCGGTGCCATAATATTGTTTAAGAACTGGGGTAACTGCTTTGAACCACCGTTCCAGAACACCTCTTTTTCGGGGATCTGCAGGGTCGAAATTTATACCGCTCTTAGCGCCGCCAATTGGAGGACCGGAAATAGTGAATTTCACTTCCATAGTTTTGGCAAGAGACATCACCTCATGCTTGTCGAGACCTTTTCTCATTCTGGTACCACCGCCAGCGGCACCTCCTCTAAGTGAATTTATTACGATCCAACCTTTAGCATCGGTCACGGAATCATTCCACTCAAATACTATTTCGGGTGCCTTTTCTTCGAATTTTTTTAGTGTATCCCACATATCATTTATTAACAGTGCGCAAAAGTAAGGAATAGAAGCAATAGAACAGAATGTATCTTTCGGGTATCAGTTACCGGCATAAATAGCTCCGCCAATGGAATCTTTTGAAGCCCCAGTAACCGATGCAAAAGTATTCACCTGGTTAAGATTCCTCAGGATACCCAGAAAAGCAAATATTAGCGCTTCCTTAAAATCAATGATAGACTTATCGGGAACTACTAAAGTTACTTTTACTGCCAAAGTATGTTCTTTTATTCTATCGAGTAGAAATGAATTGTAGGTGCCACCACCAGTAATTAGCATATTGCCAACTTTGTTCAGGGATGCAGATATTCTGATGGCGATGTGCTCGCATATAGTGGCCAACTTATCGTTTACTGAGATGTCAAATGAATCTATTTCTGACCTGAAAATACTCTCATACCATTCACGTCCAAGAGATTTGGGACCTGAACGATGATAATACTCCTGTTTTTCCAATACCTCCAAAAGAGATTTGTTAATATTCCCTTTGGAAGCCCAATTTCCACCAGCATCATATGAAGCACCATTTTGCCTGGCCAGATCATTCAAGGCCATATTGACCGGACAAATATCAAATGCTACTCGATTCCCTTCATCGACATAAGAGATATTCGCAATACCTCCAAGATTAAGGCAATAGTCATAATCAGGAAACAGGAGGTGATCTCCAACCGGAACCAATGGTGCACCCTGCCCACCAAGTGAAATATCGGTATTTCTGAAATCGGTTACAGTATCAATGCCTGTAAGAGCGGCAATCAAGGATCCGCTGCCTATTTGCAACGAATAACCCCCATGAAAGGGTTTGTGGAAGATAGTATGGCCATGAGAAGCGATTAGGCTTGCTTTTATATGGTGTTTATTATGAAAACCGTTTATTTCCTCACTCAGAAAATGAGAAAACTCCTGATCTAATTCAAACAGGGAATCCCTATCAGCGAAGAAGGCATCATGAAGTTTCTTTGAAAGCTCAGCTGAATAAGGGATTGAGGCGGTTTGGGTCAATTCAAAGGTCCAAATACCATCAATGTTTTCGAACCTGACATGTGCCATATCAAGTCCGTCGCATGAAGTACCTGACATCACACCAGTAGCGTTATATTTCAAACTCATTGAATTTTAGAATAATCTGCAAAATGCAAGGATAAAAAAGTTCTGGATACATGCCTGAAAGACCCTGAAATAAATTAATTTTGACCTCCATTTCTGAAAGTAGCGGAATATGAATATTGAACTAAGTGAAGAGCAAAAGATGATCAGGGAAGCAGCCCGTGATTTCGCTCAAAATGAATTACTTCCGGGTGTTATCGAACGTGATGAAACCCAAACCTTCCCAACCGAGCAGATTAAAAAACTTGGTGAACTGGGATTTTTAGGAATGATGGTAGATCCAAAATATGGGGGTGCCGGGCTGGATACAATTTCTTATGTCTTGGCAATGGAGGAGATCTCCAAAGTTGATGCATCAACCTCTGTTGTAATATCAGTCAATAATTCATTGGTCTGTTGGGGGTTAGAAAACTTTGGGACTGAAGAACAGAAGCAGAAGTACCTGGTTCCTCTTGCAAAAGGTGAGATCATAGGTGCGTTTTGTTTGTCAGAACCTGAAGCAGGGTCAGATGCAACTTCACAACATACTCTTGCTGAAGATAAAGGCGATTATTATCTGGTTAATGGTACCAAGAATTGGATCACCAATGGTAATACTGCATCAGTATTTATGGTGATGGCTCAGACAGATGTTTCAAAAGCTCATAAAGGGATCAATGCTTTGATCCTTGAAAAAGATATGGAGGGGTTCACAATTGGCCCGAAAGAAAATAAACTTGGAATCAGGGGGAGTGATACACATTCTCTGATGTTCAGTGATGTAAAGGTGCCTAAAGAGAATAGGATTGGAGAGGATGGGTTTGGTTTCAAGTTCGCTATGAAGACACTAACGGGTGGACGTATAGGAATTGCTTCACAGGCATTAGGAATTGCTTCCGGGGCTTATGAGTTGGCTCTTCAGTATTCCAAGGAGCGGAAGGCTTTTGGCAAAGAAATCTGTAAACACCAGGCTATTCAATTCAAACTCGCCGATATGGCAACTGAGATTGAAGCGTCCAGGCTACTTTGTTTTAAAGCTGCCTGGTTGAAAGATAACGGGCTTGACTACACGATGGCGAGTGCTATGGCAAAGTTATTTGCTTCTAAAGTTGCAATGGATACCACGATCGAAGCGGTCCAGGTACATGGTGGATATGGATTTGTAAAGGAATTTCACGTAGAGCGACTCATGAGAGATGCAAAGATCACTCAGATCTATGAGGGTACATCAGAAGTTCAAAAGATTGTTATATCAAGATCATTGCTTCAATAAATAAGGAACCTAATCATTCTGATGCATAAGACTTTTCAATATATATTTTGGATCATATTCTTATTGACAATTGCAAGCTGCACTCCACTTGAAAAGGTGGTTTATCTTCAAGATGATGAAGAAGATACAGTAAGTGTCCTTATACCAATACCCGAATTCACCCTTATCATAAAACCTCAGGATGTACTTTCGATACAGGTATACACTATCAATACAGAAGCATTTCCTGGAATTGCATCAACGATAGATAAGCAAGCTA
>Ga0055584_100005190_pt1 | contig 12774 bp, 16 predicted proteins | sample OSDHelmetaG_FD_58716 | JGI IMG/M metagenome (GOLD analysis project Ga0055584, IMG submission 58716) | Pelagic marine sediment microbial communities from the LTER site Helgoland, North Sea, for post-phytoplankton bloom and carbon turnover... | ecosystem: Environmental > Aquatic > Marine >... | reverse complement strand
GGCCATTCCCAACCGGCAATGGCAACGTGAATTTTAGTCTCTTGGGCAGAAACACCCATCATTTCGTGGCCGCGCCATGCGATGGGGCGAAAATAACCGTCAGGCAGATCGTTGGCATTCATGACATCGATGCACGCCTGATTGATTTGGTCTTCCGTATAAGGAATTTCGAAGTCCAAAATACGGGCAGAATTGAACAAGCGTTCGGTGTGTTCCGCCAGTTTGAAGATTGTCCCATTGTAGGAACGTTGTCCCTCAAATACGGCGCTCGCATAATGCAGGGCATGGCTCAGCACGTGAATGTTGGCATCCCGCCACGGAATCAATTCACCATTAAACCAAATAGTGCCGTCTCGATCATCAAATGGAATCAATGTCATCAATACTTCTCCTGCCCTGTACTCACGGCCCATTTTGAAATAAAATACCGGTGAGGTGGCAAAATGAGTAACATTGCGTTAAATATAAGTCAACATGGCTGACATAAATTCTACATTCCCCGATGATGATGACATCGAGCCCGCTATGGGCTTGCTGTTTTTCGCCTATCGCGACTTCGTATCGGACCCTGATAACGTGCTGGAGGCCTACCAAATTGGCAACACGACGCTGGGACGCGCACACCATAGGGTAATTCATTTTGTCAGCCAAAACCCGGGCATTACAGTTGCCGAACTATTGGCAATTTTGCGCATTACCAAGCAAAGCCTGGCGCGTGTTTTGCGCCAATTGGTCGATGAAAAGTTCGTTGAACAAAAGCGCGGCGAAGCCGATGGCCGACAACGCCACCTCTACCTCACGGAAAAAGGGATCGGCTTCGAGCTCGCCCTTTCGAGCCCGCAAAAAGCGCGCTTCCGGCGCGCCTTCAACAAATTAGGCCCCGAAGCCGCCGCCAAGTTCCGTGAAATGTTGTTGGCACTCGTGGATGAAGATGAGCGTGAGATGGTGCTAAACACCATCACCCGCAACGATCACGACTAAAACCCGTCTATAAGTGCGCCATTTGGCCGCCGTCGACCGGCAGGGAGTGGCCGGTAATCATCCGTGCGCCGTCAGAGCATAAGAACAAGGCCGCATGCGCCACTTCTTCAGCCGTGCCCAAACGGCCAATAGGGTTCACTGCAGCCAACATGGCTGCAGCCTCTAGCCCCTGATCAAGCACGCCGGCCAACAATTCGGTATGTGTTGCACCGGGGGAAACAGCATTAATGCGGATGTTCTGCTTCACATAGTTGATCGCCGCCTGGCGGGTCAGCCCAATCAACCCATGCTTACTGGTTGTGTAGGCAATGCCCGATAACTCGCTGCCCCTGTGCCCCAAGGTTGATGCATTGTTCACGATACAAGCGCCAAATTCGGCTTTGGCCCCCGTTTCCAACATCGCCGCAATTTCATATTTCATGCAGCGATACACGCCGGTCAAGTTCACATTGATGACCTGCTGCCAGTCGTCATCTTCATATTCGTGCAGAGGTGATGGGTTTCCGCCCGTGCCGGCATTGTTAAAGGCATAGTCCAGACGGCCATATCTGGTGACCGCAGTGTTCACCATTGCCTTGATGTCGTCGTCAGACGCCATGTCAGCCCGTACAAAAGTTATTTCACCGCCTTCTGCTCGAACGCTTTCTTCCAGCTCCAGCCCCCTATCCAGCCGACGGCCCGCGGCTACAACGCTGGCTCCCTCTTTAGCAAACAAATGTGCCGCAGCGGCCCCAATGCCAGAGGTTGCGCCGGTTACAATTACGACCTTGCCGTCCATATCATGTTCCTTTTCAAAGAGGCCTCATCCCGCCTCCCTAATTTATCCAGAAAGCTCTGCAGATCTTTTCTTGGCAGCAGCAATGGCCTCTGCCACCACTATGGCCAGCCGGTCATCATCCATAAAAATGCTCAATGCGGCCTGCGTCGTTCCACCAGGGCTGGTGACATTCTTGCGCAGGGTTCCTGCGTCGGCATCATCATGTTGCATCAAAGTACCAGAGCCAATTACGGTTTGGCGCGCCAATCGGCCCGCAAGTTCGGGCGACAGGCCGGCCTCTATACCCGCCTGCGCCATGCACTCTGTCAGCAAGAACACATAGGCTGGGCCACTCCCAGAAACTGCTGTCACAGCATCTATCAGGGCTTCGTCTTCAACCCAGTCAACCATACCAACCGCTTGTAACAAGGCACTCACCAAGGCGCGGTCTGTTGGCTTAATATGGTCGTTACCAACGGCAACGCTGATTCCAGCGCCAACGGCGGCTGGGGTATTTGGCATCACCCGAACAATCGACCGATCTGCCCCCAAGTGTTCCTGGAAGAATGCCAACGTCTTGCCTGCGGCAATAGAAACGAACAGGGCGTCTGGCCAAGCCACCAAAGGCGGCATGACCTCAGCCATGATTTGCGGCTTCACCGCCAAGATGACCACGGAAGGTGCCGTCGAGACGTCACCCATGCCATCAACCACGGTAAGGCCGGGATAGGCCTCTCTTAGGGATTCTTGTGCTTGGGCAAAGGGTTCAACCACCATGACGGCTGACGGGTCCAACCCGCCGGCAAGCCAACCAGACAACATGGCCGCACCCATGCGGCCACCACCGACAAGAACCAGGGGGCTCTCTCTGCGAATACTCGAAAATTCTGTTTTCATATTTTGGTTAGGCTTCACCCACGGTATCGAACAGGGCACTCGCCATTGCTTCCTCTGCTGACTTTCCGCCCCATAGGACGAACTGGAAGGCCTGATAATATCGATCGCATTCGGTAAGAGCAATCTCGATCAGGTTTTCACACTGCTCAACGGTTGCGCCAACACTATCGGGTAATAGAACCCCGTGGCGATACATCAGCAGGCTTTCCTCCAGAGCTATATCGAAATGCCCCAACCACATCTGCGCATTAATACGCGCTAGTAGTTCATAGACGCCAGCATGCGCCCCCTGAGGCAGGCGCCCATCAAAAGCACAAACGAACTGCAGCCCGCCAAAGGCATGGGCTGCATCCTCGTTCCAGGCGAAGTGAAGGCTATATTCGGCCCAGGTTCCGGCCACGAAGACGGTCATTTCTTCTTCACTGCGGCGATCATAGGGCCAGTCATGGGCAGAGACGATTTGCTCGATCAAATCCAGAGGGCCACCTGTCTTGGATCCATCGCTCAACAACAAAGACGCCATGTTACCCCCCTATCAACACCCCAACCCTAGTGGATCAATTACTACGAACCACTAGATATAGCCTGCCATTGATATTATCGGGGTGCAACCCCCAATATATAGTGGGTCCACGTCAAGGTTGATAGATCGCCCTACTCTTGATTGCCGAGTTGGCCTTCAAGCGCGTCGATTCGGGTGCGGAGCTCTTCATTTTCTTCACGCGCTTTTTGAGCCATGGCCCAAACCGTGTCGAATTCCTCGCGCGAGACGACGTCCAATTCGGCGATAGCACGCTCCAAACGCTGGCGAACAAGGGTTTCCACCTCTTCCTTCACGTTCTGGGCCACACCCAGTGCGCTGGTAGCCAATTTACCGACATCTTCAAAAATCTTGTTGTCTGACTGCACGATATACTCCTGTTTCGCTGCGGCCATTATGGCGCTTTCTCCACATCATTCCAACCATCCCGTTGTTCTGGCACGTCAATACTTGACTTGCCGGCCCTAATTGTAAAAGTTGAGGCATGTTTACAGAAATACCCTTCCCGGATTTTGATCCGGTGCTTCTCGATGTCGGATTTTTCCAAGTCCGTTGGTACGGTATGGCTTACCTTGGCGGCGTGGTGCTGGGCTGGCTCTATCTGCTCAGGCTCAATGCTGAGAAATATTGGCCCGAGGGCGCACCGCTTTCGCGCGAAGACGTCGAAGACCTGATGGTGTGGTCCATTGTTGGCATCGTGATAGGCGGTCGACTTGGTTACGTCTTCTTCTATCAGCCCAGCGTCTATATGAACGACCCAATGGAAATTCTGGCCATCTGGCATGGGGGGATGTCTTTCCATGGCGGTCTTTTGGGGGTCTGCACAGCCGTCATTGGCTTTGCCCATTTCCGGGAACGGCCCATCTGGTCAATTGCCGACGTCTTTGGCTGCACCGCACCTATAGGCTTGTTACTAGGGCGCATTGCCAATTTCGTGAATGGCGAACTGTATGGCCGCGTTACCGGCACCGACCAAGGCATGATCTTCCCTTACGCCACGCCAGTGGGCGTGCCACGCCATCCCAGCCAGCTTTATGAAGCTGCACTTGAAGGTCTATTGCTGTTCATCGTCCTACGCATTTTATTTGTCCGCACAGACCTGCGACACAAACCAGGTACTTTGGGAGGCATCTTCTTTATCGGATACGGCGCATCTCGCTTCATCATTGAATATTTCCGTGAACCCGATTCATTCCTGGGCCTGCTGTGGATGAATTTCAGCATGGGGCAAATACTATCTCTGCCGATGATTCTGTTCGGGTTATTCCTGATCTTCCGTGCCCAGCGAACCGCTTAAGAACCTGCTGGCGGAACGTATCCGCGCAGAAGGGCCCCTCAGGCTCGACACCTATATGCAAGAGGCATTGGCCAACCCCGACCATGGCTATTACACAACCCGTAATGCCATTGGGGCCAAGGGCGATTTCACCACCGCGCCAGAGATCAGCCAGCTATTTGGCGAACTCGTCGGCCTGTGGATTGTGGATTGTTGGCACCAAATGGGCGCACCTGAAGCTATTAACATTGTTGAGCCGGGCCCGGGCCGTGGCACTTTAATGGCCGACGCTGTGCGGGCCATTCTCCAGGTTAGCACCATGGATCCAGCCATCCACCTTATCGAGGTGAGCCCCCGCCTGGTCGCTCTGCAGAAAGAACGCATCAACGCCACATGGCACGAGAGCTTGGATACGGTGCCGCCGGGGCCGTTCATCCTGGTAGGCAACGAGTTCTTTGACGCGCTCCCCATTCGCCAATTTGAAAAAGTGCAAGAGGGTTGGGCAGAAGTTGCCGTGGGCATCAATACGGCAAACCAAAGCCTGCAACGACACTTGGCACCCTGCCCTACACCGGCACTTGTTGCTGGCCCGGAAAATGTTGAAACTGCCCCCATCGGCTCGATGGTTGAAATTTGTCCCGCAGCAGAAAGCATCATGGCAGACATCTCTGCACGACTAGCACAGCATGGTGGCGCAGCCCTGTTCCTTGATTATGGATACGCCGAGCCCGCATTTGGTGGCAGCCTGCAAGCCCTCTACCAAGGGCAATATGCCGACCCCTTTGAAAAACCAGGTCAGGCAGACTTGACGGCTCATGTGAACTTTTCTGCTCTGGCGAACATTGCAAAAGGCGCAGGGCTTACCAGCTTCGGCCCAACAACACAAAGCCAGTTTCTTGACCGACTGGGCCTACCGATACGAGCTGCCTCTCTAAAGAAAAACGCCACAGCCGACCAAGCCCGCGACATAGATTTGGCCGTACACCGGCTTATGGCCCCTGACCAAATGGGTGAACTGTTCAAAGTGCTGGCAGTGGCCCCTTCCGGCTCCGTTCAACCGGCAGGGTTTGCTGCATGATGATCACCTCTCCTCAACTGGTGGGCGCTGAACGGCATGGTTTTTTCACCCGTGAAGACGGCGTGTCCGACGGGTTGTATGCGTCTCTGAACTGCGGTTCAGGTTCCGACGACAACCCTGCTCATGTTGAAGAAAACCGCCAGCGCGCTGCGTTGGCTCTTGGGGTTACAGGCGACCAATTGATCACCCCCTACCAAGTCCACAGCGCTGATGTTGCAGTTGTGGGGCCAGACTGGCAACTGGGTCACCGCCCCAAAGTAGATGCGCTGGTCACTCGTGAGAGCGGCATCGCGCTGGGTGTTGTAACGGCCGATTGCGTTCCAGTGATATTGTACGATCAAGCCCATCAAGTCGCGGGCGTATTGCATGCGGGATGGAAAGGAACTTTGGCCGGTATTGTTGGCAATACCGTGGAGGCCATGGTTTCACTGGGCGCAACACCTGGCGCCATCAACGCCGCGATCGGCCCCTGCATTGCGCAGCCATCCTATGAAGTGGGCGACGAAATATTCCAGGCCTTTACCCGCGTCAATTCAGAGTGGGGCACCTATTTTGTGGATTCTGGCCGTGAAGGACATCACCGATTCGACCTGGCCGGTGTTGTGGCATCATGTTTGACCACCGCAGACATATCTTTAATTGACCAATTGCAGCACGACACCTATGCCGATGAAGCTCGTTTTTTCAGCTTTCGCCGCACAACGCATCGTCACGAGGCCGATTACGGCCGGCAACTTTCGGCAATAGTGCTAGAGGCATCGCGATAGTGCTTGTTGGCAGTGCCCGGCCTTGATAGTAAGGCGAAAGCAAATTGATCAGCACCGCCCTTGGGGAGAGTTTGAGATGAAGATACTGGCAGGCAACAGCAACACGGCACTTAGCCAGGCCATTAGCGACCATCTCGACATTCCATTGACCAAAGCCAATATTCGCCGTTTCGCGGATGAAGAAATCTGGGTAGAGATCCAAGAAAATGTGCGCGGCGAAGATGTCTTCGTCGTCCAAAGCACGTCTTTCCCTACCAATGACAATTTGATGGAACTGCTGGTTTGCCTCGATGCACTACGCCGCGCCTCTGTGCGCCGCGTGACTGCCGTACTTCCCTATTTTGGCTATGCTCGGCAAGACCGCAAACCCGGCCCCCGCACACCTATTTCGGCCAAACTGGTTGCCAATTTGATCACGACAGCCGGGGCCAACAAGGTCCTGACCATGGATTTGCACGCTGGGCAGATCCAGGGCTTCTTCGACATTCCCACCGACAATTTGCAGGCAAGCCCCGTTTTGCGCCGCGATATTGAAGAACGCTACGACCTGAGCAAACTCGTTATCGTATCACCTGACGTTGGCGGCGTTGTGCGCGCCCGGTCCTTGGCCAACAAGCTTGGCGTTGGCCTCGCCATTGTCGACAAAAGGCGCGAGCAGGCTGGCGTGTCTGAAGTGATGAACATTATTGGCGACGTTCAGGGCCACGACTGCATCATGGTCGATGACATTGTCGATTCGGCAGGCACATTGTGTAATGCCGCCATCGCTCTCAAAGCCCAGGGTGCCGAAAAAGTATCGGCTTTTGTATCCCACGGCGTGCTTTCCGGCAAAGCAGTAGAGCGGGTAACGGCATCCGAACTGAGTGAACTTGTCATCACTGATTCGATTGCCCCAACCCAGGCCGTTTCTGACGCTGCAAACATCAGAATCCTCAGCATCGCTCCCCTCATGGCCGAAGCCATGAAGCGGATAAGCGAAGAAGCCTCGGTTTCCGACCTTTTCGACTAGAAAAACCGCGCGTTTCGGATTGAGTTTTCATAAGAGTTCCGCTAAAAGGCCTCGACCTTGAGCGACGAGCACCCCTGGAGGCTCGCGCGGGTATGATTATGGAGAATAAAATGGCTGACATCAGCACAATGCAGGCTGAAGTCCGTGAACGGGTTGGTAAGGGGTCTGCCCGGGCTACACGGCGCGAGGGCAAAGTACCTGCCGTCGTCTACGGTCTGGGACAAGCACCAACAACAATTTCCCTGGCGTTCAATCACGTTCTTAAAGAAGTGAATACCGGACGTTTCGAAAACACAGTTTACGAATTGCAGATCGGCAAAGAAGTCGAACGCGTGATTCCTCGTGACGTTCAGTTTGACGTCGTCAAGGATTTCCCTATTCACGTCGACTTCCTGCGCATCTCACGAGACACCAAAGTTGATGTTTCTGTGTCTGTACACTTCCTGAACGAAGACACCTGTGAAGGCCTGAAGCGTGGCGGCGTGCTGAATATCGTTCGCCATGAAATTGAGCTTTCCTGCCCAGCGGATTCCATTCCTGAAGAGATCGTTATCGATCTGGACGGCCTGGTCATCGGCGACAGCGTACACATCTCGGCTGTTTCCCTGCCTGAAGGCGTGGAATCAACCATTACGGATCGTGACTTCACCATCGCAACCATTGCTGCACCAAGCGGTGGCACTGATGAGGATGAAGACGAAGCCGTTGAGGGTGAAGAAGGCGCAGAAGGTGAAGAAGGCGCAGCTGAAGACGGTGAAGACGGCGATAACGCCGAGTAAGCTGTTCGTGGCTGCATAACCTGCGGCTGCCGATTTGGCCTCTGGCCAGGGGGAGGACCCCATGCTGCTACTCGTTGGTCTGGGAAACCCAGGTCAAAAATATGTTAACAACCGACATAATGTCGGGTTCATGGTGGCGGACGATATCGTCCGCCACCATAACTTTTCCCCTTGGCGCTCCAAGTTCCAGGGAATGGTCGCTGATGGCACGATCAACGGGCAAAAAATACTCGCTCTCAAGCCACAAACCTTCATGAACAAATCCGGTCAGTCCGTCAGCGAAGTTATGCGCTTCTATAAGCTGACCCCGGCTGACGTCATTGTATTCCATGACGAACTGGATCTGGCTGCAGGTAAGGTCCGCGTAAAAACTGGCGGCGGACATGGCGGCAATAATGGCGTACGCGACATCACCGCCCATATTGGTGCAGACTTTGGCCGCGTCCGCATTGGCGTTGGCCACCCCGGCCACAAAGGCGCCGTACAGGGCCACCTACTTTCAGACTTTTCCAAGGCAGACTACGCTTGGCTCGACCCCATCATCGATGAATGCGTGCGCGGGCTGCCGCTTCTTATCGACGGGCACCCCGACAAATACATGACGCAGATTGCGCTCCACACTCAAAAATAACACTGACAGCAAGGCATAAACATGGGCTTTAAATGTGGCATTGTAGGACTTCCCAATGTAGGCAAGTCGACACTATTCAACGCGCTCACGCAGACAGCGGCAGCAGCGGCGGAGAACTTCCCATTTTGCACTATCGAGCCCAATACGGGCATGGTACCCGTGCCCGATGACCGGCTGGAAAAATGCCGAGACATCGCCGATTCGGCCCAAATCATCCCGACCCAGCTAACTTTTGTCGATATCGCTGGTCTGGTCCGTGGGGCCAGCCAGGGTGAAGGCCTGGGCAACCAGTTCCTGTCGCACATCCGCGAAGTCGATGCGATTATCTACCTGCAACGCTGCTTTGAAGACCCAGACATCACCCACGTTGAAGGCAAGGTAGACCCGATCGCCGATGCCGAGACCATTGAGACAGAGCTAATGCTCGCTGACCTGGATAGCCTTGAAAAGCGCATGCCTGCTTTGGTCAAAAAAGTCCGCGGTAATGACGACGATGCACAATTGTCGCTGAAGCTGATGGAACGGGCAGTCGCAGTATTGCAAGACGGCAGGCCTGCTCGTGCTGTCGAGGTTACCGAAGACGAAAAAGCGGCATTTGATCAACTACATTTGCTAACGACCAAGCCCGTTCTTTATGTCTGCAATGTCGACGAAGAGAGCGCCGCTACAGGCAATGAATATTCCGCCGGGGTGAAAAAAATGGCCGCTGAACAAGGCGTTCCCTGCGTTGTTATTTCTGCTGCGATCGAGGCAGAAATTGCGCTGCTAGACACCCCCGAAGACCAAACCGAATTCCTGGCTGAAATTGGCCTGGAGGAAACCGGGCTGTCGCGCATCATTCGGTCTGGACACGACTTGCTGGGCCTCATTACCTACTTCACAGTTGGCCCCAAAGAGGCCCGCGCTTGGACCATCCAAGAAGGCACCAAAGCGCCACAAGCTGCCGGCGTTATCCATACGGACTTTGAGAAAGGCTTCATTCGAGCCGAAACCATTGCCTACGATGATTATGCGACACTGGGTGGCGAAGCAGGTGCCCGCGAAGCCGGACGCGCCAGACTTGAAGGCAAAGACTATGTGGTTAATGATGGCGATGTGATGCACTTCCGCTTCAACAATTAAGCGCAAGGGGCATGGATGTTGGTGCGGGAGGCAAACCATGGGAAACGCAACAACCTTAACAGCATCAGACGGCCATAATTTTGAGGCCTACAGCGCCCCTCACACCGGCCCCTACAAGGGTGGGCTGGTATTAATCCAGGAAATATTCGGCATTACGCCGCACATCAAAGAGCTGTGTGATGAATTCGCCAATTTAGGCTATGACGTGCTCGCCCCTGCCATCTTCGACCGCATTGAGCGTGGGGCAGCCTTTGGCTATGACGACGACCAGGTACAGCAATCCGTCGCCTATGCCGGACAATCAGGCGTAGAAACCCCGTTGCTGGACATTCAAGCCTGCGTAGATGCCCTAAAGGCCAATGGACCCGTTGCCATAACCGGGTTTTGTTACGGAGGCTCACTGGTTTGGATGTCTGCTGCCCGTGTGCAGGGGCTGGACTGCGCTGTAGGATATTACGGGCGCTTAATCCCGGATCACCTGTCAGAACAGCCGCAATGCCCCACCATGCTGCATTTTGGCGAGCATGATGCCTCTATCCCGATGGAAAATGTGGCAGCAATCCGTCAAGCCCATCCTGAGGTGACCATCAACGTCTTTGCCGCAGATCATGGCTTTTGTTCGGACCGCCCACAATTCCATGACGCCACAGCCAAAGCGGACGCTCTGGCCCTAACACTAAGCTTCTTCGACACTAATATGAGATAGCGACCCTAGTGGCCGTCATATTCGCACAGGCTGTGCACATCACAGCCCAAATCCTGCAGCTTTTGGGCACCGCCCAGCTCTGGTAAATTCACGACAAAACTACAGCCAACGATATCGCCGCCACAGCGCTTGATCAGCTTGATTGCGGCCTCCGCCGTGCCACCCGTAGCAATAAGGTCATCGACCAGCAACACCCGTTCACCCGGTGCAACAGCATCGGTATGGATCTGTAGTTCATCGACGCCATATTCTAGTGAATACGTTTCGGAATGGGTGTCACTGGGTAGCTTCCCCGCCTTGCGGACAGGCACAAACCCAACCGACAGCTGGTGCGCAACAGCGCCCCCAAAGATGAAACCACGCGCATCTATTCCCACAACCTTATCGATAGACATCCCCGCGAAGGCATAGACCATTTCATCAACAGCTCGCCGGAACCCCTTGGGGTCTTGCATCAGGGTTGTGACATCGCGAAACATAATCCCGTCGATGGGGTAATTGGGGATTGTCCGTATCCGTGACTTAATCCATTCAGGCATGTCCGTCTCCCATAACTCGGGCCAATATGGCATCAAGCTTGCCAGCGAGCGCGGGGTTGCGAGCGTCAGGGGCTGTAATGATGGCTGTCTCCAGTGCGTGGTCACAGCCAGTGTCGCAAGGCGTGCGAGGGTCTGCGCCCTGCTGCGCCAGACCTGTCGCCAATCCAACGACCAACGCACGCGCACGCGCTGCATTGTCGTTCATCACTTCAATAATATTGGCCACTTCCACATGGGCGTGGTCGGGGTGCCAACAATCATAATCTGTCACCATGGCAATAGAGGCGTAGCAAATCTCGGCTTCGCGGGCCAATTTGGCTTCTGGCATATTGGTCATGCCAATAACATCGCATCCCCAAGACCTGTAGAGATGCGATTCCGCCTGGGTGGAAAATTGTGGCCCGTTCATGGCCAGATAGGTACCACCATCATGAATGACAGTATCTTGATCCTGTGCTGCAGCCTGCACCCATTGCCCAAGGCGTGAACAGACAGGTTCAGCCATGGAAACATGGGCAACCAGACCCGGCCCAAAGAAGCTGCCCACCCGCCCTAATGTGCGGTCTATATATTGTGAAACACGCACAAAACTGCCGGGCGGCAAATCTTCTCGCAGGGAACCACAGGCACTAAAAGACACCAGGTCAGTAACGCCTGCGCGTTTCATGGCATCAATATTGGCCTGAAAATTGATGGCGTCTGGTGGCGTGGTATGGCCCCGGCCGTGGCGTGGCAGGAACACCACCGCCTGGCCTTCTATTGACCCAAAACATAATTGGTCTGAGGGCTCTCCAAAGGGCGTCTCTACCGTGCGCCATTCCTTATTGGCAAGGCCTTCTATGTCGCCAAGGCCGCTGCCACCAATAATACCTAGTACTGAATCGCCCATCGCAGAGGGTCCTATCAGTTCATTACTCGCCGGTCTTCGACAGTCGGCAAGAAGCCATCATTGGCCTCATTCGCCTCGAAACGAATGGTCAGACGGACAATTTTTTCACAGCCCTGAACCGTCCATGTTTCATAGACGCCGTCGTCCTTCGACACAGTTACATCCTCAGGCGCGCCAGGAACAGTATCGGCGATGATGACAGACGTGCATTCGGGAATTTCTGCAAGACGGCCAACAATTGGCTTAAAGCGGTTGATCAGCAGCGGGTACAATCCTGTGCTGCCCGGCACCAGGTGGCGAATATTCATTTGCCCATTATCAGCAACACCAGCCAGTGAATTATAGGTAAAGCTTTCGCCGCACCGGGTAATGATGTGCTGGTTTGACCAAACACCGCCGGTTGGCTGCGCAACACCTTCGGCAACAAACAGCGGGCCTTCCGGCACGGTTACAACTGGGCGAATAATCCGCAGGCCGCGCAGGCTGACTGTGTATCCTTCATCGCAAGTATATCCCAGGCCTTTTTCATAGGCTGCCGCCTGACGTGCAATGGCAGTTCCAAACGCCTGCGAAGCAACATAGGTACCAAACTGTGTTTCCAGGTCGACTGACGTGCCCGGCATAATTGTTTCAGCCTTAGCTGGTGCAGAAACGACAAACATGAGTGCCAGCAGGCCCAATACAGCGCTGAATCGTGCAGAAATAACATTGCGCATCATTCGATGATTTCCCTTTTAGATAGTCGTAGATAAAAAAATTGCCTCAGGGTCAAAGCAGACCCCAAGGCAACCATAAATGTCAA
>Ga0055584_100005189_pt1 | contig 12778 bp, 11 predicted proteins | sample OSDHelmetaG_FD_58716 | JGI IMG/M metagenome (GOLD analysis project Ga0055584, IMG submission 58716) | Pelagic marine sediment microbial communities from the LTER site Helgoland, North Sea, for post-phytoplankton bloom and carbon turnover... | ecosystem: Environmental > Aquatic > Marine >... | reverse complement strand
GCAAGCTTTTCAACAGATTCATAAAGATTATATTCATCCTCACGACCTGCCTGTCTGGCTAATTCACGAGCTTTCTGCTTTAAAAGAACACAACGAGGATCTGATAAGGTATAAATAGCATGACCTATACCATAAATTTTTCCGGATTTATCAAAGGCTTTCTTTCTTAAAATTTTATCTAGATATTCATCCACCTCATTTTCATCATCCCAATTCTGAACATTCTTTTTAATATTATCCATCATGCGAATCACTTTGATATTGGCTCCACCATGTAAACCACCTTTCAAAGAACCCAATGCTGCAGATATAGCAGAGTATGTATCAGTTTCTGATGAACTCACCACTCTAGTAGTAAAAGAAGAATTATTACCGCCCCCATGCTCGGCATGAATAACCAACGCTAAATCAAGCAAATCGGCCTCTAACTTAGTATATTTATCTCCCTTAAGCATGTATAAGAAATTTTCGGCAAGACTCAATTCTGGTTTTGGGTGCCTAATAACCAACGACTTACGTTGAAAAGAATGACGCATTCCAAAATATGCATATGCTACGATAACAGGAAATCGTGCAATAAGACTGATAGATTGTCTTATCAAATTTTCAGGAGAATAATTTTCTGCTTCCTCATCCTCTGTATATAGTCCAAGTACAGTCCTTGCCAGCATATTCATTACACACTTTCCACGTAATGATAAAATAAGATTTTTAGATACAGAAAAAGGTAATTCCTGTTCTTCTTTAATCATATCTGAGAACTCTTTTAGTTCCTCTTTTGTTGGCAATTTTCCCGACAACAATAAAAATGCTGTTTCCTCAAAACCATGGCGACCATCTGATTGAAAACCATGAGCCAAACTGGAAATTTCGTATCCTCTATAATACAATTCTCCATGCTGAGGAATAGAAACTCCCTGTGCATCCTTGGTATATCCTACGACGTTTCCTATATTAGTGAGACCAACCAAAACACCAGAGAAATCGGAATTCCGCAGGCCTCGTTTAACGTTGTATTGATTATACAACTCCTTGTCAATGTCACATGACTGAACTGAGGCTTCAGCTAATTTTTCAAGTAATGTCATATATTGTAAGATTTTAAGTTAGTAAGTTAAGGATAGCCTTTTCTACTTTCTCAAATTCAAACTGCTCTATAATACTATCCATTTTTTGTTGTATCTCTTTATTACATAAATTTCCTATACTTCCCTGATGAGTATGATTAATACTCTCAGGAGCCTCAAAATCACCCTTTTCTATTTCAATCCCAACTTGCTTATAAGCCTCCCTAAAAGGGACTCCTGCTAAAACTCTGGAATTAACCTCTTCTACACTAAAGGCTAATTTATACATAGGATTTTTCATTAAATTCTTCTTAACTGCCATATTTTCTATAGCAAAGGTAGTTAGTTCTATACAACTTATAAGTTCATCAAAAGCAGGTATAAAAACTTCTTTAGTTATCTGCAAATCCCTAAAATAACCTGAAGGCAAATTAGAAGTTATCATCATTATTTGCTGAGGAAGTGCCTGCAATTTATTACACTTAGCCCTTATAAGTTCAAAAACATCCGGATTTTTCTTATGAGGCATAATACTAGAGCCGGTAGTTAATTCATCGGGCAGACTTATAAAACTAAAATTCTGACTCATATAAAGACATGCATCCATTGCCAACTTACCAATAGTTGCAGCTACAGACGCAATAGCCATAGCAACACTACGTTCCATTTTGCCTCTCCCCATTTGTGCATAAACAACATTATAACTCATATCATCAAAGCCAAGAAGCTCTGTTGTAAGTTTTCTATCCAAAGGAAAGGAGCTACCATATCCGGCAGCTGCACCCAGGGGATTTTGATTAACTATGCGGTAAGCAGCAAGAACAAAATGCATATCATCGGCAAGACTTTCAGCATAGGCACCAAACCACAATCCAAAAGAAGAAGGCATGGCAACCTGCAAGTGAGTATAACCCGGCATCAAATCATCTTTATGAGCTTCGCTCCTTTTTTGCAATGCAGAGAAAAGATCAGAAACCCTTGAGGTTATCTCTTGTATACGATCACGGGCATACAACTTAAGATCTAATAATACCTGATCATTTCTTGAGCGCCCACTATGAACCTTTTTACCTACATCACCTAAGGCAGATGTTAATAACATTTCCACTTGAGAATGAACATCCTCTACCCCTTTTTCAATCACAAAATCTTTATTTTGAGCAATATTATATAATCTCTTTAACTCCGGCAGCAATATTTCGAGCTCTCCGGAGTTCAGCAGCCCCACATTCTCAAGCATGATAATATGCGCCATAGTTCCTAAAATATCGAAGCGAGCCAATTCAATATCCAGCTCTCTATCCTGCCCTATAGTAAAATCTTCAATTTTCTTATTTACGGTAATACCCTTATCCCAAAGTTTCATAATTATCTTTATTTTACATCTTTCTTACAAATATCTAGACCATCTAATATCTCAATGTAAGTCGAGATGCCTTGTTGTATCTCACTCAAATATATAAATTCATTTGCGGTATGCGACCTGGCAGAGTCGCCAGGACCCATCTTTAGAGTTTCAAATGACATTACCGCCTGATCTGATGCAGTTGGCGAACCAAAAGCTTTTAACCCAAGCTCCTTACCCTTTACAACTAAAGCATGATCTTGCGAAATAGATGAAGAGTTCAATCTAAAGCTTCGTGCTGACAATTCACAAGGCACTAATCCTTTTAAATGATCAAAAATCTCCTTATTGGAATAACATTCATTCACTCTTACATCAACCATAAAGCTACATCTGTCAGGAACAACATTGTGCTGAATTCCGGCATTTATTCCAGTAACAGTCATCTTTACTTCTCCCAAAAATGGAGACACCTTAGAAAATTTATAATCCCTAAAAAACTCTAAAATAGGCAAAGCCTCAACAATGGCGTTAACTCCTTCGTTTCGGGCTGCATGTCCTGACTTACCTTGCACTACTCCATCAAGTACAAGTAATCCTTTCTCAGCAACTCCCATCTGCATTCCTGTAGGTTCACCTACTACGCCCAGATCAATCTGACCCAACTCAGTAAGAATTGATCCAACATTATTTACTCCTGATATCTCTTCCTCTGCTGTAGCTGCATAAATAAGGTTGTATTTCTGTTTCTTTTGCGACAAATATCGAAAAGCAGCAAGTAAAGACACTAAAGGACCTCCGGCATCATTACTTCCCAAACCAATTAATTTATCACCTTCAATAATGGGAGTATGCGGATCTGTTTCCCATTTATCAGAAGCCCTAACTGTATCTATGTGAGAATTAAGCAATATAGTTGGACGATTAGCATCATAACCAGGGGCCACTACCCAACAATTATTATTTCTACGCTGAGGTTTTAATCCCATATTGATAAGAGTATTTTCAACCTCATCTGCAGCTTCTTTTTCTTCACGACTAAAAGAAGGTAAGGAAATAAGTCTCTTTAAAAACTCTACAGATTCATTAAATAATTGATCTTTCATATAAATATAAATTATCTTTCAATTGCCGCAGAACTGAACAAATTAACTTAAGTACCAGAGCTACATATATAGAAACAACCTCTTTTTAAATAAGATTTTATTATTAATTATAAACTCAGAACAGTACCAGAATAATTTTTATTACTCAAACCTTGAATATTGGTAATCCTTATTTTAGAAACACCCTTATTTAAAGCGGCAAAGCTATTATCTAACTTAGGTATCATGCCATCCGCAACAATTCCATCTTTCTTTAACTGACTATATTTTTCTGGATTAATTAAAGAAATTAAAGAATCTGGCTTATTTATATCGCTCAAGACTCCTGGTAATTCAAAACAAAAGACCAGAGTCACCTTGTATAATTTAGACAGAGCAGAAGCTACAGCAGAGGCAATGGTATCGGCATTTGTATTTAACATTTGCCCTTGCCCATCATGAGTTAAAGGGGCAATAACTGGCACTGCACCCGTTAATAATAACTGACTAAGGGCTTTAGCATCTACACCTTCAATATCACCAACAAAACCATAATCTACATCCCCTTTAGCTCGTTTTCTTGATCGAATAATATTCATATCGGCACCTGTCACTCCCAAGGCGTTTTGTTGATAGGATTGCAAACCTGCCACTATATTTTTATTAACCAAGCCCGCATACACCATAGTTACAACCTCCAACATAGAAGCATCCGTCACCCTTCTTCCCTCTACCATCTTCGTCTCTATACCCATACGATCAGCAATAGCGGTAGCAGAGCGACCTCCTCCATGCACAAGAATCTTTGGACCTTTAATTGTTGAGAAATCACGAAGCAAGGTATCAAGACTCTCAACTTCTTCTACAACCTTTCCTCCAACTTTTACTATAGTTAATTCCTGCATTTTATATATTTTACATCTACTATACTTAGCTGCTAAAAATCCTCTTCCTCTGCTATACTCTGAAGCATGCGTTTTAAAACTACCTGCATAGAAACAACACGATTAGCTGCTTCTTCTATTACTATAGAGTTATCACTTTCTATTACCCCATCGGTAACTATCATATTTCTGCGAACCGGTAAACAGTGCATAAATTTTGCATCATTTGTTAAAGCCATTTTCGCTTCATCAACTGTCCATGAGCTATCCTGACTAAGAATCTGGCCATACTCACTATAACTTGCCCAATTTTTCGCATAGACAAAATCGGCACCTTCAAAAGCCTTTTTTTGATCTGCTTCATAGCTCACTCCATCCATAAATTCAGGAGCCAAATCATATCCTTTAGGATATGTTACCACCAAATCTACATTTGCCTCTTTCATCCATTCTATAAAAGAATTAGGCACAGCCTGAGGCAACGCCCTTGGATGTGGTGCCCAGGTTAATACAACTTTTGGTCTGTCAACTTTCTTATATTGCTCAATAGTGAATAAATCGGCAAAGGCCTGTAAAGGATGACGAGTAGCAGATTCAAGACTTATTACAGGAACTCCGCTATATTTAACGAACTGACTCAATATAGGCTCACTATAGTCATCTTCCCTATTATCAAAACGAGCAAACGATCTAACTCCTATTATATCGCAATATTGGCCCATCACAGGAACTGCTTCCCTAAGATGTTCTGGCTTATCACCATTCATCACTACCCCATACTCAGTCTCCAACTGCCAACTATCCTTATTAACATCAAGAACTATAACATTCATACCCAAATTAAATCCTGCACGCTGAGAGCTCAATCGTGTACGTAAACTTGAATTAAAAAACAGAAGTAAAAGTGTTTTATTGCGACCTAAAGCCTGATCAGCATAAGGATTATTTTTAGCAGAAACTGCATCCTCCAGCGCACTTTTTAGATCCCCTATATCACTAGGTTTTAAAAATCTTTTCATATGATTATAATTTATCTTCATTTGTCATATTGAACTCTCGATGAATCGTAGATCAGCATTAGCTAATTTCAATCATACTTCTGTATGTAAATCAATTCCCATGGCACGTATCATATAATTAAATCTTTAACTTCGTATTATACCTTCACTCTCAATAAGCCATTTATAACTTGTAAGTTCATTTAGAGCCATGGGACCTCTGGCATGCAACTTTTGTGTACTTATACCAATTTCAGCACCCATACCAAACTGGGCGCCATCGGTAAAAGCTGTAGAGGTATTTGCATAAACAGCTGCAGCATCTACTTCTTTAAAGAAACGCATTTTATTAGCTTCATCTGTTGTGATAATTGCCTCGCTATGCTTTGTGCTATATGTTGCTATATGTTGCAAAGCCTCATCCATATTAGAAACTGTTTTAACAGACAAAATATAATCCAGGTGTTCCTTTCCAAAAGATTCTGGAGAAGCAGCAACTAACAATTCATCGGGATAATGCCCCTTTAACACCTCGTATGATAATTCATCAGCCTCTAGGCGCACAGACTTATTGGCAAGAGGTGCCATCAATGCAGGCAAATCACCAAGTCGAGAAGCATGAATAATAACACACTCTAAAGCATTGCAAACACTCACCCTTCGGGTTTTTGCATTATAAATAATTTTTTGCCCGGTAGCTAAATCACCCTTCTCATCAAAATAAGTATGTACCACTCCTGCACCTGTTTCTATCACAGGAACCTTAGAACTGGTACGAACTGAATTAATAAGTCCTTGAGAGCCACGGGGAATAAGAACATCAACTATTCCCACAGCATTCATCAATTCATTTGCAGCTTCACGTTCAGGTGGCAAAAGTTGAAAAACATCATTAGAAATATCGTGAGCTGTGAGACTCTCATTTATTAATGAGGCTATAGCTTTATTAGAATTCCAAGCATCATGGCCCCCTTTCAAAACTGATACATTTCCAGTTCGAAAACAAAGTGCAAAAACATCAAAAGTAACATTAGGACGAGCCTCATAAATAACCCCTACCACTCCCAAAGCTACACGAACTTTCTGGAGACTCAAACCGCTGGGCACTTCCCTTTTCTCGAGCACCTCTCCTATGGGAGAGGACATATTGGCAACATTTCGCAAATCTACAGCAATTGCCTCTATACGCTCTTTTGTCAACTTGAGTCTGTCGTAACGAGGATCATCCTCAGACATTCTATTCAAGTCCAGTTGATTAGCCTCCAATAATAAAGAGACATTAGCTTCAGCTCTATCTGCTAAATCTCTCAATACAGCACTATTAACTGCGCTATCTAGCAGCACCATTTTAGACACTGCCTTTCTCGCTTTTAATAATTGTTTACTTGCTGACATGTTCAATATTTTTTATACGATATTCAGAAACACTACAATTTAATGGAAAAGTACCAAGTAATCGTAGTGAACCAAAGGTTTATATTTTTTATCATCTATATGTTCTTCTGCCTTCTTCCTGTCATATTGGGCCCTTCCTATTCCCAACAAATTATTATCCTCATCCAATATTCTCAACAAATCTCCTTTTTTGAAATCTCCATCCATATCAGTAACCCCTGCTAACAAAAGACTGGTTGCCTTGTCAGAGAATAAAGCCTGTTTTGCACCAAAATTAATTGACACTTCTGATTGAGCAAAGCCTGCTGAATAAGCCATCCATTTTTTAACGGCCTTACTAGGTGTTCCCGGTGCAAATAATGTATGAGGTACTGAACTTGGTTTCATTGCCAAACCTCTAATAATATTATCTTTTTTACCATTTGCAATAAAAACAGATACTCCTGAAGCAGCAGTGGTACGAGCCACCCTGCCCTTAGTTACCATTCCCCCTCGACCAAAATTACTTTTATTTGAGGTTACAATATCAGATAAATCTATACTCCTGTCATTTATAACCTTAAGTAAGACCGAGTCTGGATTTCCTGGATCCCCGCTATATACACCATCCACATTACTAAGAATAAATAGTGCCTCAGTGTTCATCATTGTTGCAACTAAACCGGCGAGCTCATCATTATCGGTAAACATCAATGCCGTTACAGAAACTGCATCATTTTCATTTATAATTGGAACTATATCACTTTCAAGCAGAACAGAAAGACAATTCTTCATATTTAAATAATGCTCCCTAGTTCTAAAATCCTGCTTAGTAACTAGAATCTGAGAACAAGTAATTCCGTGGGCTTCAAAAAGACTAGCATAAGTAGTTAACAACCGAACCTGCCCTACAGAAGAAAGTAACTGACGCTCCGAAACCTGATCCCTTTTAGAACAGCCCTTAACTATACTCCGACCAGAAGCAACAGCTCCTGATGAAACAAGAATAACCTTAATACCTGCCTGGTGTAAGTATGCAATTTCCTCTGCAATATGCGCCATCCTTTCCCTATCAAGGTGTCCATCTTCCCCTGTTAGTACATTGGAGCCAATTTTAATTGTTACCGACTTGAAAACCTTATTTTCAGTATCCTTTTTACTCATTATTTTTTCCCATTCTCAATTTTTTGAAAAGATGCCATCAATCCTTTAATCAAGGAAGAACTAAAACCTTGATGCTCCATTTCATTCAATCCAACTATAGTGATTCCCTTTGGTGTAGTAACCTTATCAATTTCAACCTCCGGATGAGAACCTCCATCAATAAGTAATTGAGCCGCACCTTTAACAGTCTGCGAAGCTATTTTCAAAGCCATATCTGATCCAAAACCAATTTCAACACCACCTTCTGTTGCGGCTCTAATAAAACGTAAGGCAAAAGCAATGCCACAAGAAGCAAGAACTGTTGCACCTGCCATTAGCTCTTCAGGTATAAGTTCAACACTTCCCAACCTCTCAAAAAGCTCCTTAACTCCTTCTGTTTGCTGCTTAGTTGCATTAGCGCCTGAGATACAAGTCATCGATTGACCTATTGCAACAGCCGTATTAGGCATAGCCCTAAATACAGCATGTCTGCCACCACTCATTTCCAGCAATTTCTGATTTTCTATACCTGTAGCCAGAGATATAATTATAGCTTTAGAATTCAAAACTGAGATAACCTCATCAATAACATCTTTCACCTGATAAGGCTTCACAGCTAAAAAAACAATATCCGCCCCTTTTACAGCCTCTTTATTATCAGAACCTGTAGTTATTCCCAGTTGAGACAACAAATTTAATAATTGCGGACGTCGACGAGTAACAAAAACCGAAGATGCCTCAATACTAGATGTATGAACTAAGCCTCTTGCAATGGCTGAGCCCAAATTTCCTCCTCCAATTATAGCTATCTTATTTATTTTCATTGTTCTTTTTTTTACCCTCCAAAAAAGGGAAATTTACAGGGATAATCAAATCTAATCCCTTGTTTTTGACTGAACCTCTACATGAGCCCAATTCTCACCTTTACGTATTCTGTGCAATTGCATCTCACTTACCCCAAACTGCTTGGCAATTATTCGTAACTTAGTCTTTCGATCAGGATCTAATAGTTTTTTCTTCAAACGCATCACTTGAGTTGATGTGAGTTTCGGCCCTGCTTCTATACATCTTTCTTTTACCTTTTTTCGACCTGCCAAAACAAAAGGATTTGCTTGCTGATGAGCAAAAGTAACCTCGCGCGTAGCCCAGCTAAGATTACTTACGAAATTATTACTTTTATTATAATCAATATGGATTACATAAATCTCACCATCCTTGGGAGATGGCAAAAAATATTCAGCCACTAATTTATGAATATAGTAGGTAGTTGACTTTCCAAAAGGTCGTAAAGGCAAGGTTTTATATCCTTTCAAACATCCACCTTTTACTATTTGTCCATCTGCCATAGAGTTAACAAAACTAACTACACGACCATAATTACTGATAGCATAACGTTTTCGCAAAGCTCCAGAAGGAAATGCTATCTCTTTCCAATCTTCGTTCCAATGTGACTTAATCATAAATAAAGGGTTAGGGTTAAAATCTTTTAAAATATAATTTCTCTATATCCCTTTCAAAATATCTTTTAAACTTTGAATAAAATAAAGAGCCATATCTTTTGTAAGGGTTAATGGCGGCAATAATCGAATAACATTGGTTGATGAAACACCTGTAAATATATTATGCTTTTCAAGCAACTCTTTTCGTAAAGGAGCAACAGGGGTATCAAACTCAAGTCCTATCATTAGACCACGCCCCCTGACCTCAAGTATACCATCCAGCTTCTTTAATTCGTCAATAAAGAAACTACCAACTGTTCGAGAGTTCTCTACTAGTTTTTGCTTATTCATAACCTCAAGCACACCCAAGGCTGCAGCACAAGCTAAATAGTTTCCTCCAAAAGTAGTACCAAGCATACCATAGGTAGCAGTAAAATCGGGAGAAATAAGCACCCCTCCTATGGGGAAACCATTTCCCATACCTTTAGCTGTAGTAATTATGTGAGGTTTAATTCCGGATTGCTCAAAAGCAAAAAAAGATCCTGAGCGACCATAGCCCGACTGAATTTCATCCAGAATAAGAACAACATTTGAGTTTCTGCATAGTTTTTCGAGTCCTTGAAAAAAAGAATCATCAATCATCTGAATCCCGGCTATACCTTGAATTCCCTCAATAATAACCGCGCAAACATCCCCTTTAGCTAACTCTGTTTCAATAGCCGCTAAATCATTTAATGGCAAAAAAGTAACATTGAGTCCCTTATTAACACCAGCCTGAATCTTAGGATTATCTGTTGCAGCAACAGCAGCAGAAGTCCTGCCATGAAAAGCTTTTTCAAAGGCAATCACCCTACTCTTTCCTGTATGAAAGGATGCTAACTTAAGTGCATTCTCATTAGCCTCCGCTCCTGAATTACAAAGAAAAAGAGAATAATCATTTAATCCACAAGCCTCCCCTAACTTCTTCGCTAATTCTTTCTGCATAGGATTTTGAACCGAATTGGAATAAAACCCCATACGCTCAAGCTGGTTACTAATACGCTTGATATAATGTGGGTGAGAATGACCTATACTTATTACAGCATGTCCCCCATATAAATCGAGGTACTTCACCCCCTTTTCATCCCATACATAGCAGTCCTCTGCCTTAACTGGAATAACATCCATCAGAGGGTACACATCAAATAAATCCATTTTATACGTATTTAATTAAAACGCCGATGGTTTAAAATACAATCCGGTTTTTTCATCTATACCAAACATCAGGTTCATATTCTGAACTGCCTGTCCCGATGCTCCCTTTGTTAGATTATCTATAACGCTTGTTATATGCAACTTCCCATCGTACTTAGCAACATGAAGCAAGCATTTATTAGTATTTACAACCTGCTTTAAGTCGATATTATCATCAGAGCGACTCGTAAATGCAGCTGTTTCATAATATTTATCGAACAACTCACATGCCTGCTGCTCATTTAAATCGCTATCTAAATAAACTGATGCAAGTATGCCTCTTGCAAAATCTCCCCTTAAAGGCACAAAATTCACCGGCGATTCAAAACTTGGCATCAAGTCGGTTAATGACTGAGTTATCTCCTTCAAATGTTGATGCGAAAAAGCCTTGTAAATAGAAATATTACTATTACGCCAGCTAAAATGAGTTGTGGATGAAGGTGCTTGTCCCGCCCCTGTAGAACCAGTTATAGCATGAATATGCACTTCTGTTAACAATCCTGCATGTGCCAAAGGCAATAGAGCCAGTTGAATAGCAGAAGCAAAACATCCTGGATTTGCCAGGTGTTTAGCTTTACAAATCACCTCTCTATTCATTTCTGGTAAGCCGTAAACAAAGTCATTGCCCTCAGACCTCAATCTATAATCATGACTAAGATCAATAATCTTAACTCTTGATGGAATATTATTACTCTCCACAAAGCTTGCCGATTTCCCATGCCCCATACATAAAAAAACTACATCAACTGAATTAAAATCAGGCTGACTAACAAAAGACATATTAATATCACCAACTAGGTCTCTATGCACTTTGTATACAGGTTCATTGGCATGACTACTACTTAATATCCAAACTAGCTCTGACTGAGGATGGCCACGTAATATGCGTACCAATTCACCGGCAGTATATCCTGCCCCTCCTGCAATACCAACTTTTATCATTACTTAATATCTAACTGTCCTTTATTAACATTATTAAAGATTTTCAGCGAATTGGACATAATTTTTGTAAATCCTTTTACATCATCTCCATTCCATGCCTTATTTACTTCTCCATATTCCCCAAAATCACTCTTCATTAAATCATGAGCAGACTCTATTCCAACCATTTGAAAGTGATAGGGATGAAGATCAATAAATACTTTACCGGTAACATTACTCTGACTACTTTCTAGGAAAGCCTCTATATCACGCATAACAGGCTCTAAATACATAGCTTCATGTAACATCATACCATACCAATTAGCCATTTGCTCCTTCCAATACATCTGCCACTTTGTTAGAGTATGCTTTTCGAGCAAGTGATGAGCCTTAATAATTAAAGCGGGCGCTGCTGCTTCAAACCCCACTCGTCCCTTAATCCCAATAATAGTATCACCTACATGAACATCACGTCCTATAGCATAAGCAGCCCCTAATTTCTCAACTTCCTTAATAGCATCTACTTTATTGTCAAATGACTTTCCATTAACAGCTGTCAATTCTCCTGCTAAAAATTCTAACTCTAAACGTTCAGAACCTTCTTTTATTGGCTGTGAAGGATAGGCTTCAGCAGGCAATTCTTTATCAGATGTAAGAGTTTCTTTACCTCCTATACTAGTACCCCATAATCCTTTATTTATAGAATATGCCATCTTAGTCCAATTACGCTCAACTCCTTCTTTTTTAAGGTAATTTATTTCCTCTTCTCTACTTATAGTATTGTCACGTATGGGAGTTAAAATTTCTATATCTGGTGCTAAAATCTGAAAAGTTAAATCAAAGCGAATTTGATCATTCCCTGCGCCGGTACTTCCATGAGCAATATATCTAGCACCAATTTCTCTGGCATATTTTACTATTGCCAAAGCTTGGAATATACGTTCAGAAGAAACAGATAAAGGGTAAGTATTATTTTTTAACACATTACCATAAACCATGTAACGAATACAATTTTGGTAGTAAGTATCAGTCACATCAAGAGCTATATGTTTAGTTACCCCCAGAGCATAAGCCTTTTGCTCGATATCTATAAGCTCTTCTTTTGAAAAGCCTCCTGTGTTGGCTATAGCAGAATAAATGTCAAGATTTTTCTCTTTCGCCAAAAACTTCACACAATATGAAGTATCTAAGCCTCCACTGTACGCTATTACTACTTTTTCTTTCATGTGTATATTATTTAAAATTCGTTAGTCACATGGAATTAGCCGAGTTAACAACCTTGTTTTTTT
>Ga0055584_100005188_pt1 | contig 12780 bp, 2 predicted proteins | sample OSDHelmetaG_FD_58716 | JGI IMG/M metagenome (GOLD analysis project Ga0055584, IMG submission 58716) | Pelagic marine sediment microbial communities from the LTER site Helgoland, North Sea, for post-phytoplankton bloom and carbon turnover... | ecosystem: Environmental > Aquatic > Marine >... | reverse complement strand
CAGCCGACGACGACGACGCGGCCGACGACGACGACGCGGCCGACGACGACGACGCAGCCGCCTTCGAGCCGGACCTGGGCTACTTCGACTTCGGACTCATCAACTACAGCATCAACGAGTGCGGGGCCGACCAGAGCACCATCGGCGACGGGTTCACGGTCGGGACGCTCGACACCACCGCCGAGACCTTCCAGATGGTCTCGACGGACGAAGGCTCGGCGCCGGTCTACTGCTTCTACGACCAGACCCAGGCCTACGTCTGCAACCCAACCAGCAGCAGCTACAACCTGTCCCCCATTGGCCTGCCCAACGCGACCATCAGCCGCTCCGACACGAACAGCGGCGGACAGTGGGCCTCGGCCACCGAGGCGACGTTCGCCAACAGCATCACGATGAACTGCTCGGGTTCCCAGTGCGGGGTGGCCGGCTCGATCCTGGACATCGCCACCTTCCCCTGCACGGCCACGTACACGACCACGATGACCTGGACCCAGTAGGCCGCGGCAACCCAGCCAGGGCGGGGCGCGCCGGCCCCCGTCGCCCAGAATCCGGGCAACTTTGTAACGCCCCCTGAACCCGCCCTTCGGTTCGGCTAGCCTCTCGCGGCCGGACCGGGGGGTCCGGGTTGGAGGCTGATTCCATGGGTTCTCTTCGCTCGTCGCGAGCGCTTGCGCTGTGGACGGCATTGCTGGGCATGGCCCCCGGGCTCGCTTCCGCTCAGTTCGTCACCGCTCCGTTCCTCGAAGACTTCGAGGCCGAGTCCAACTGCAGCACGGGCTGCGGTGCCGCGTGCGCCCTGCTCGGCTCAACGTTCGCCAACGTCGCCGGCGACGATCTGGACTGGCTCGTGGATCAGGGCGGGACCAGCTCCAGCAACACCGGCCCCTCCATCGACGTCACCACCGGGCTGTCCACAGGCAAGTACCTGTATGTGGAGACGTCGTGCTCGGGCACCGGCTACCCGACGAAGACCGCCTTGCTGGACACGGTGCCGATCGACACAACGGCGCTGGTCAACCCCACGCTGCAGTTCGGCTACCACCTCTACGGCAACACGATGGGCACGCTGAGCGTCGACGTCCGGGCTCCGGTGACGGCGCCGGCGACGTTGGGCGTGCTCAACCCCACCACCATCACCTCGATCACCGCCGACTTCTCGTCGCTGGTGGCCGGCATGCACGTGGTCGTCTCAGGCTCCAGTCAGGACGGCGTCTACGAAGTCGCCTCCGTCTCGTCTCCGACCGAAGTCGTCATCGTCGGCAACCTGACCAACGAAGCGGGCGCCACGGTCGAGTACTACGACGCCGCCGCCGCCTTCACGACCGACGTCTGGGGCCCCACGACCGACAACGTCGACCTCTGGCAGACCGCCTACGTCGATCTGGCAGCCCACAGCACCGGTGCCGAGGTGGCCGTTCGCTTCCGCGGCATCTCAGGCACGAGTTTCACGTCCGACATGGCCATCGACGACGTCGAGGTGTTCGAGGACGTCGACGCGGACACCGACGGCTTCACCATCGCTCAGGGCGACTGCGACGACACGGACCCCGCCATCAGCCCCGCGGCGACCGAGCTCTGCGACGGCATCGACAACGACTGCACGGCCGGGATCGACGACCCCTTCGACATCGACCTCGACGGCGTGACCACCTGCGGCCCCGACGGCGACGTCCTGACGACGGCGGACAACGACTGCGACGACACCGAGGCCGCCGTCTTCCCCGGCGCCCCGGACCTCTGCGACGCCATCGACGACAACGACTGCGACGGCATCGTCGACCCCCAGGAGGACGACGCCGACGCCGACGGCGAGACGCCTTGCGACGGCGACTGCGACGACAACGATCCGACGGCGCTGTCCACCGGCGTCGAGGTGTGCGACGGCATCGACAACGACTGCGATCCCTCGACGGACTCCGCCCCGCTCTCGGCGGTCCCAACCTACGACCTCGTCCTGGACACCGCCCCCGGCGGCCCGGTCTTCGGCCCCATCGACATCTCCACGTCCACCAACACGGTGAGCCTCAGCGACGACGCCCTGTCCGGCGACATCGCCCTGGGCTTCGACTTCGACTTCTACGGCGTGACGTACAGCACGCTGCGGGTCTCCTCCAACGGCTTCGTGACGTTCGGCACCGAGACGACGAGCAACGGCTGCTGCTCGGGCCTCGCGCTCCCCAACGACGACTCGACGGACAACCTCATCGCCATGTGGTGGGAGAACCTGGACCCCGGCAACGGCGGCCAGCCCACGCAGAACGTGATCCGCTACGAGACCGTGGGCGTCAGCCCCAACGCGACGTTCGTGCTCGAGTTCTTCAACGTCGACCACTTCCCCAGCGGGAACAACGTCACGTTCCACCTGCAGCTGGACGAGGCCACCGGCGACATCGAGGTGCACTACACCGACGCGCCCCAGGACACCGGCGACTACACGGTGGGCGTCGAAGACAGCACGGCCTTGCTGGCCACCACGCTCTTCAACGCTGAGACCGCGGTGGCCCAGACGGCGTCGGCCATCCGCTTCGAAGCCGGCTCGACCCTCGTGCCCCTCGCGGCGTACCCCGAGGTCGACTTCGACGGCGACGGCGAGCTCATCTGCAACGACTGCAACGAGGACGACGTGACGATCTACGTCGACGCAGTCGATGAGTGCGGCGACGGGATCGACAGCAGCTGCAGCGGCGCCGACGTCGCCTGCCCCGCGCCCGGCGAACTGGTGATCAACGAGATCATGCAGAACCCGTCGAGTGTCTCGGACACCAACGGGGAGTGGTTCGAGGTCTTCAACAGCCTCGCCACCGACGTGGACCTCTACAACTGGACGTTCTCGGACGTGGGCGGCAACACCTTCACGGTCGCCGACACCTTGATCGCTCCGGCGGGTGGCTACCTGGTCTTCGGCCGCAACGGCGACTCCCTCGTCAACGGCGGCGTGACCCTCGACTACGACTACGGCTCGGTCTTCTTCCTCGGGAACTCCGACGACGAGGTCATCATGACCGCCGCCGACGGCACCGAGATCGACCGCGTCGAGTACGACGGCGGCCCGCTCTTCCCCGACCCCGCCGGCGAGTCGATGAGCCTGGACCCCGACTACCAGAACTCCGTCGACAACAACGACGGCCAGTGGTGGTGCGAGGCGGTCAGCGCGTTCGGCGACGGCGACCTCGGCACCCCCGGTGCGGCCAACGATGAGTGCCCGGACCTGGACGGCGACGGAGACCCGGAGATCACGGACTGCGCCCCCCTCGATCCGACCATCTACACCGGCGCGCCGGAGCTCTGCGACGCGATCGACTCCGACTGCGACCTGAGCCTCGTCGACGAGTTCGACGACACCGACGGCGACCTCGATCCCGACTGCACCGACGCCGACGACGACAACGACGGCGAGGCCGACGGCAGCGACTGCGCGCCGTTGGACGGCAGCATCTACCCGGGCGCGTTCGAGGTCTGTGACGCCATCGATCAGGACTGCGACAACGACCTCGTGGAGGCGTTCTCGAACCTGGACGGCGACCTGCTCCCCGACTGCGCGGACGACGACGCCGACGGCGACGCCCAGGACTCCATCGCGGCCGGCGGCCTCGACTGCAACGACCTGGACGCGTCCATCTACAGCGGGGCCCCGGAGACCTGCGACACCATCGACTCCGACTGCGATGGCAGCCTGGTCGATGAAGACACCGACCTCGACAACGACGGCGTGCCCGACTGCGCCGACACCGACGTCGACGGCGACGGGCAGAACGCAGTCGCGGCCGGCGGACTGGACTGCAACGACGCCGACGCCACCATCTACGACGGCGCCCCCGAGACCTGCGACGCCATCGACAGCGACTGCGACGGCAGCATCGTGGACGAAGACGCCGACCTCGACGGCGACCTCACCCCGGACTGCATCGACACCGACGACGACGGCGACGGCGTGCCCGCGGTGGCCGACGGCGGCACGGACTGCGACGACACCGACGCGGCCATCTTCCCCGGCGCGACCGAGCTCTGCGACGCCATCGACTCCGACTGCGACGGCAGCATCGTGGACGAAGACGCCGACCTCGACGGCGACCTGACCCCCGACTGCATCGACACCGACGACGACGGGGACCTGCAGGACTCCATCGCCGACGGCGGGCTCGACTGCGACGACCAGAACGACCAGATCTTCGACGGCGCCCCGGAGCTCTGCGACGCCATCGACAGCGACTGCGACGGCGGCCTCGCCGACGAGTTCGACGACCTGGACGCCGACGGCAACCCCGACTGCACCGACGCCGACGACGACGGCGACGGCCAGGACGCCGTGGCCGACGGCGGGCTCGACTGCGACGACGCCGACGCGGCCATCTACGACGGCGCCCCGGAGACCTGCGACGAAGTCGACAGCGACTGCGACGGCGACCTCGTGGACGGCGACGACAACTTCGACGGCGACAGCGAGCCCGACTGCATCGACCTCGACGACGACAACGACGGCGACGCCGACAGCTCCGACTGCGACGACGCCGACGACACGATCTTCACCGGCGCCCCGGAGCTTTGCGACGCCATCGACTCCGACTGCGACGGCGACCTCGTCGACGGCGAGCCGGACCTCGACGGCGACGGCAACCCCGACTGCACCGACCTCGACGACGACGGGGACGGCCAGGACGCCGTGGCCGACGGCGGGCTCGACTGCGACGACACCGACGCGGCCATCTACGACGGCGCCCCCGAGCTGTGCGACCTCATCGACTCCGACTGCGACGCCAACCTCGTGGACGAAGACACCGACCTCGACGGCGACGACCTGCCCGACTGCGTGGACGACGACGTCGACGGCGACGGCATGACGCCCGCCGACGGCGACTGCAACGACACCGACGCGACGGTCTACGCCGGCGCCCCGGAGCTCTGCGACCTCATCGACTCCGACTGCGACCTGAGCATCGTCGACGAAGACGTCGACACCGACGGCGACGAGGTCCCCGACTGCGCGGACGAGGACGACGACGACGACGGCCTGACCGACGACGACGAGGCGCTGCTCGCGACGGACCCCCTCAACGTCGACTCCGACGGCGACGGGGTCGAGGACGGCGACGAAGTGGACGACCCGCTCGCGCCGGCCGACTCGGACTCCGACGGCGACATCGATGCGCTGGACAACGACGACGACGGCGACGGCATCTCCACCGCCGTGGAGGGCGTGCTGGACAGCGACGGCGACGGCGACCCCGACTACCTGGACCTCGACTCCGACGACGACGGCATCAACGACGAGGTCGAGGGCGACGGCGACCCGGACCTGGACGGCGTGCCCAGCTACCTGGATGACGACTCCGACGGCAACGGCATCGACGACCCAACGGACGGGGTCGGCGACAACGACGACGACGGCATCCTCGACTTCCTGGACCTGGACGACTTCGACGGCCCCGACGGCGACCCCGATGGCGACGGCCTGAGCAACGCCCAGGAGGCGACCCTGGGCACCGATGGCCAGGACGACGACTCCGACGACGACGGCCTGCTCGACGGCGACGAGGTCGGGGACCCGCTGGCGGCGACCGACACCGATGCGGACGGCACGATCGACGCCCTGGACGAGGACGACGACGGCGACGGCATCCCGACGGCCGACGAGAACGCGGTCGATGTGGACGGCGACGGCGCGGCCGACAACGATGTGGACATCGACGGCACAATCAACAGCCTGGACGACGACTCCGACGACGACGGCATCGCCGACGCGGCCGAGGGCGGCGACGATCTGGACGCCGACGGCGCGCCCAACTTCGTGGACGACGACGCCGATGGCGACGGCGCCCTGGACGCCGACGAAGGCGAAGGCGACCTGGACGGCGACGGCGCGCCGAACTTCCTGGACGCCGACGACAACGACGGCCCCGATGGCGATCTGGACTTCGACGGCGTGACCAACGCCGACGAGATCGGTCTGGGCACCGACCCCCTGGACGACGACACCGACGACGACGGCCTGCTGGATGGGGAAGAGGTGCTGGAAGGCACCGACCCCACCGACGCCGACACCGACGACGACGGGCTCGACGACGGCACCGAGGTGCTGGTCGAGTTCACCGACCCCCTGAACGACGACAGCGACGACGACGGATTGCTTGACGGCGACGAGCTCGACGCTGGCACCGACCCCCTTCTTGACGACACCGATGGAGATGGCATGAACGACGGCACCGAAGTGACCGCGGGCGCAGACCCCCTGAACGAAGACACCGACGGCGACGGGATCCTCGACGGCGAAGACGGCCTCGGCGACGACGACGGCGACGGCCTGATCAACGTCCTCGACGCGACCGACGACTCGGGCGACGACGACGACGACGACAGCGCCTCGGGCGACGACGACGACGACGACACCGACGTCACGGGCGGCTGCGACTGCAACGACAGCGGCAGCAACACGGCGGGCCGGAACGGCTCGGCGCTGGCGCTGGGGCTGCTGGCGCTCGTGGGCATGCGGCGCCGCCGCGACGGAGTCCGGCTCTCCCGGCCGCCCGTGAAGCTCGTTGCGATGCTGGCCTTCGCGGTCCTGACGGTCCTGATGCTGCCGGCGCTCGCGCAGGCCCAGTTCGTGGTGGCTCCGTTCCTGGAAGACCTGGAGGCCGAGGCCACGTGCCCCACGGGCTGCGGCGCGGTCTGCAACTTGACCGGCGGGGTGTTCAACAACGCGGCCGGAGACGACCTCGACTTCTCCGTCGACGTCGGCGGCACCAGCTCGTCTTCGACCGGCCCCTCGATCGACCACACCCTGGGCGACGCCACCGGCAAGTACGCCTACATCGAGTCGTCGTGCAGCGGCACGGGCTACCCGACGAAGACATCGAACTTCGAGTCGGTGCCCATCGACGTCAGCGCGATGGCGAACCCGACCTTCTACTTCTCCTGGCACATGTACGGCACCTCGCAAGGGACGATGCACGTGGACGTGAAGGCGCCGGTCACGGTGGCTGACGGCAACGTGGGCCTGATCGGCGCGGACGTCATCGACTCGCCGACCGCCGACTTCAGCTCACTGGTCGCCGGCATGCACGTGGTCGTGAGCGGCAGCGCTTTCGGCCAGGACGGCGTCTACGCCGTGACGGCCGGCGGCGGCGGCGACGTCGCGGTCAGCGCGCTCTTCTTCCCCGAGTCGGGGCTGACCTTGGAGTACTACGACGCGAACGCCGTGTGGACGCAGGACGCCGTCCCGGCCTGGACCGACAACCTCGACCTCTGGCAGGACCGGGTCGTCGGGCTCGCCCTGCACACCACCGGCGCGGAGCTCGCGGTCCGGGTGCGCGGCGTCACGGGCACATCGTTCGGCTCCGACATGGCAGTCGACGACCTGGGCGTGCTGGACGACGTCGACGGAGACGGCGACGGCGTGGGTCAGCTCAGCGACTGCGACGACGCCGACCCGCTTGTCTTCCCCGGCAACGTGGAGCTCTGCGACGCCCTCGACCAGGACTGCGACGGCGACGTCGACGAGGACTTCGACACCGACGGCGACGGCGTGCCCACGTGCGGCCCCGACGGCGACGACCTGACGACGGCCGACAACGACTGCGACGACGCGGAGCCCACGGCCTTCCCCGGTGCTGACCAGCTCTGCGACGGGATCCTGGACAACGACTGCGACGCGGTCGACGACCCCAACGAACTCGACACCGACGCCGACGGAGAGACCGAGTGCGGCGGCGACTGCGACGACACCGATCCGGCGGTCAGCACCGCCGGCATCGAGATCTGCGACGGCCTCGACAACGACTGCACCGGCGCCGCCGACGAGCTGTGGGACGCCGACGCCGACGGCTTCGCCGACCCGCTCCACATCGACTGCGCGGGCCTGCCGCTCGCCGCGTCGGACTGCGACGACGTCGACCCGACGGTCTTCCCGACCGCCCCGGACGTCTGCGACGCAGTCCTCGACAACGACTGCGACGGGGTGACCGACCCGCTCGAGGACGACGCCGACGTCGACACCTTCACGGGCTGCACCGGCGACTGCGACGACGCCGACGCCAACTCGTTCCCGGGCGCCGCGGAGCTGTGCGACGGCCTCGACAACGACTGCGACCCGCTGGTGGACGCAGCCCCCGTCGCGCTGGATGGCGAGGTGCCGGACGGCTACGCGCTGTCCACCAGCGACGACCTCGAGGGTCCGGTGTTCGGCTACGTCGACATCTCGGCCGTGGCCGTGGACCTGGGCTTGACCGACGAGACCCGCACGACGGTCGACATCGGCTTCCCGTTCGCCTTCTGGGGCGGCGTCTACACGCAGATCCAGGTGGCCGACAACGGCTTCCTGAGCTTCGACACGGCCAACTCCGCCAACGGGTGCTGCTCGGGTCAGAGCCTGCCGAGCGCCAGCGCCCCGAACAACTTGATCGCCGCCTTCTGGGAGGACCTCGACACCGCCGACGGCGTCACCACCGCCGGCACCGTCGGCACGCCCGGCAACCGCGTCTTCGTCGTCGAGTTCGACGCCGTGGACCACTGGACGTCCGGCGACGAGGCCAGCTTCCAGGTGCACCTGTACGAGGGCACCAACGTGATCGAGATCCACCACCTGGACTCGACGAGCGACGGCGGCAGCCACACCATCGGCCTGGAGAACGCCGCCGGCGACGACGCGGTCACCCTGGTGAACTCGGCTGACCCCGGCAACCTGGTCGACTACGCCATCCGCTTCGTGCCGAACGCGACCGCGGTGATCGCCCTGACCGTCGGCGAGTACGACTACGACGGCGACGGCGGGCTGGCCTGCGACGACTGCAACGAGCTGAGCGTCGACGAGTACCTCGGCGCGCCCGACGCGTGCGGCGACGGCATCGACACCTCGTGCGACGCCATCGACCCGGTCTGCCCGGCCGCCGGTGAGCTCCTGATCACGGAGATCATGACCAACCCCGACCTGGTCACCGACACGTTCGGCGAGTGGTTCGAGGTGCACAACACCACCGTCGACGAGGTGGAGCTGCTGGGCTGGACGTTCTCGGACAACGGCACCGACTCGTTCACCATCGACCACACCGTCGTGGTGCCCCCGGGCGGCTACGCGGTGCTGGGCCGGAACGGCGACCCCGCCGCCAACGGCGACTACGCCGCCGACTACACCTACGGCAGCGCGATGCAGCTCGGCAACGTCGACGACGAGGTCGTGATGACCGCGTCCGACGGCGTCGAGATCGCCCGCGTCGAGTACGACGGCGGCCCGAACTTCGTGGACCCGACCGGCGCCTCGCTGAGCCTGGACCCCGACTTCACCAACCCGACGGACGCGATCGACGGCCAGTGGTGGTGCGCGGCGAGCTCGGCCTACGGCCTGGGTGACCTGGGCACGCCGGGCGCCCCCAACGACGAGTGCGCGGACCTGGACGGCGACGGCGACCCCGAGGTCACCGACTGCGCGCCCCTGGACCCGACGATCTACACCGGCGCGCCGGAGCTGTGCGACGCCGTCGACAGCGACTGCGACGGCAGCCTGGTGGACGAGGACGACGACACCGACGGTGATCTCGAGCCCGACTGCACCGACGCCGACGACGACAACGACGGCGAGGACGACGGCACCGACTGCGATCCGCTGGACGCCACGGTGTACCCGGGCGCGGCGGAGGTCTGCGACGCCATCGACCAGGACTGCGACACCGACATCCTGGAGGCCTTCGACAACCTGGACGGCGACACGCTCCCGGACTGCGCCGACGACGACGCCGACGCCGACGGTCAGTACTCCATCGCTGCCGCCGGCCTGGACTGCAACGACCTGGACGCGACCGTGTTCGACGGCGCGACCGAGGCCTGCGACCTGATCGACTCCGACTGCGACGGCAGCCTCGTCGACGAAGACCCCGACGCCGACGGCGACGGGGTGCCCGACTGCGCCGACGCCGACGTGGACGGCGACGGCCAGGACTCCATCACGGCCGGAGGACCGGACTGCGACGACTTCGACCCGGCGATCTTCGACGGCGCGGCGGAGCTCTGCGACGCAGTCGACAGCGACTGCGACGGGAGCCTGGTCGACGAAGACACGGACCTGGACGGCGACGGCTCGCCTGACTGCGTCGACACCGACGACGACGGGGACGGCCAGAACGCGGTCGCCGACGGCGGCCTGGACTGCGACGACGCCGACGCGGCGATCTTCGACGGCGCGGCCGAGCTCTGCGATGAGATCGACAGCGACTGCGACGGCAGCCTCGTCGATGAAGACGTGGACACCGACGGCGACGAGTCCCCGGACTGCGTCGATGAGGACGACGACGACGACGGCGTCACCGACCTGGACGAACTCGCCCTCTCGCTCGATCCCCTGGACGACGACTCCGACGACGACGGCCTGCTCGACGGCGTCGAGGTGGGCGACCCGCTGGCCCCGACCAACACGGACGGCGACGCAGACATCGACGCGCTCGACGCAGACGACGACGGCGACGGCATCGACACCGTGGTGGAGAACGCCGTGGACGTGGACGGCGACGGCGAAGCCGACGACGACGTGGACGACGACGGGCTGCTCAACAGCCTCGACACCGACTCCGACGACGACGGGATCGACGACGCGGTGGCCGGCGACGGCGACGCGGACGGTGACGGAGTGCCCAACTTCGTGGACGACGACGCCGACGGCAACGGCGTGGACAACGCGACGGACGGCGACGGCGACGCGGACGCCGACGGCGTCCCGGACTTCGTGGACGTGGACGACACGGACGGCGCCGACGGCGACCCCGACGGCGACGGCCTGACCAACGGCCAGGAGGACCTGCTGGGCACCGACGCGCAGGACAGCGACTCCGACGGCGACGGCATCGACGACGCCACCGAGGTCGGCGACCCCGCGGCCGCCACCGACACCGATGGCGACGGCACGATCGACGCGCTCGACCCCGACGACGACGGCGACGGGGTGGACACGGCGGTGGAGAACGCCATCGACGTGGACGGCGACGGCAACGCGGACTCGGACCTGGACGGCGACGGCACCGACAACGGCCTCGACACCGACTCGGACGGCGACGGCCTGGACGACGCGGTCGAAGGCGAAGACGACGTCGACTTCGACGGCCTGCCCAACTGGGCCGACGACGACTCCGACGGCGACGGCGCCAGCGACCTGGACGAGGGCGACGGCGACGTGGACGGCGACGGCGTCCCGAACTTCGTCGACACCGACGACGAGGACGGCCCGCTGGCCGACCCCGATGGCGACGGTCTGGACAACGCAGCCGAGGAAGCCGCCGGCACCGACCCCGACAACGCCGACACCGACGACGACGGGCTCGAGGACGGCGAAGAGGTCGACCTTGGCACCGACCCGACGGACGACGACAGCGACGACGACGGCCTGGACGACGGGACCGAGGTCGTGGTCACGGGCACGGACCCGCTCGACGACGACACCGACGACGACGGCCTGCTCGACGGCGTCGAAGACGAGGTGGGCACGGACCCGCTCGACGACGACACCGACGACGACGGCCTGCTCGACGGCGAGGACGGCCTGGACGACGACGACAACGACGGGATCATCAACGCGCTGGACGACACCGACGACTCCGGCGACGACGACGACAGCGTGGGCGATGACGACGACGACGACAGCGCGGACCCGGACTGCGACTGCGCGAGCAGTGTCTCGGGTGGCAGCGGCACGGGTCTGGCCTGGCTGGCGCTGCTGGCGCTGGTCGGCGTCCGCCGCCGCCGCTGATGAATCGGCCGCGCACCCCTCACCGGGTGCGCGGCCGGGTCCGCTCAGTCAGTCCTCAGCGGCTCCTCGGCCCCCTCGTCGAACTCTTCGGGGGGCGTGAACTGACCGCTGGGGATCCGCTCGTCTATCTCCGCAGGGCCTCTCGGTGCACAGGCTCCTGCAAGCCGTCGAGGCTCCCCTGCCGATCCTCGACCGGGAGCAGCGCGTCGCTCACGGCGGGGCGTCGCTCAGGCCGGGGCGTCGCTCAGGCTGCGGCTTCGGTCGCTTCGGGCTTCGCCGCTTCCTTGCGGGGGCCGATGAGCCAGGTCGCCGTGGCGCGGGCCACGATGTCGCCGGAGTCGTCCCGGATCTCCCCAATGATCTCGTACTCCTTGCGCTCAGCGCTGGCGATGACCGGGATGCGGCAGGTCGCGGTCATCGTCCCGCGGCCCTTCTTGATGTAGTCCATCGACAGCCCGGACAGGATGCTGCGGCACTCCGACGGCATGCCCGAGATGGTCGCCAGGCCCGTCGAGATCTCGCCCAGATTCATCAGGGCGATGGCGTGCACCGACTTCAGGTGGTTCCGCACCGCCTTGCGGTCGCGCATCGTCACCTTCGCGTAGCCCGGCTCCAGCTCCTCGACTCGCGCGCCAATGGTTCCGCTGTAGGGGGCCATGAACCCGATCGACTTGCTGAACAGGAGCTTTCCACCGGGCAGACCCGACAGCTTCTTCCAGTTGTTGTTCACGCGATCGGCAAGGGACTCAGCAGCCATGCGGCCTCCGGGTTGGTGCGGAGCGAGATACCCATTCGGCCCGTTCGAAGCAAGCAGGTTCCCAGTCGGGCACCACACAACGCGCTCAAGCCGTGCAGCCGCTCTGCTATCGGCCGCCCATGCGCCGCTTCGTCCTCTTTCTGACCCTCCTCGGCCTGCTGGGCCTCCTCCTCGCCGCCTGCGGTTCCCCCCGTCGAGGCGGCAGCGGCAGCAGCGGCGACGACGACGACGACTCGGTCAGCGACGACGACGACGCGGCCAACGACGACGACGCGGCCAACGACGACGACGCGGCCGACGA
>Ga0055584_100005187_pt1 | contig 12782 bp, 9 predicted proteins | sample OSDHelmetaG_FD_58716 | JGI IMG/M metagenome (GOLD analysis project Ga0055584, IMG submission 58716) | Pelagic marine sediment microbial communities from the LTER site Helgoland, North Sea, for post-phytoplankton bloom and carbon turnover... | ecosystem: Environmental > Aquatic > Marine >... | reverse complement strand
CGCGATGGCGAATTCCGACGCGGGGGCCAGCGCTATGACCCAGAGCGCGATTGAGCAAGGGTATCGCGCTACTCAGGATTTACTAAAGAACAAGGTGCGGTATTGAATCTTATCTGTCGATGTTCACATTGGCGATTCAAAGCTCGCGCAACTCGCCAGGGTCCACTCCTTTACTTGTCTGAACAAATCCGTGTTGTCGATTTCCGGCCGTTCGCTAATCCAGCCGATGAGTGCCATTCCCCGGATAAGAAGGAACATGGGAAGCAGCGTCAGATCGCGGTCGCTCAGCGCGCGGATGTCGCGGTAGCCCGCAATCAGCGCTTGGCAGATATCTGGGAAACCTGGTTTTTCAATCTCCGCAAACGCCGCTGCGGCCAGTTCGTAAAGATGCCAGCCGTATCCGGCATCATCGAAATCGATGAGCGTTACACGGCCATCCTGGACAAGAACATTGGCGGGATCGAGATCGGCATGAATCATGCCGAAATTGATGCTCGCGGCCTGGAATTCATTAAGCACCTCCCGGATCTGGCTGCGGGTGCGTTGCAGTAGCTCTGTATCGGCCCGATCCAAACCTGGATGCTCCCAAAAGCGACCCCACACCGGGGCTTCCCCCAACAGGCCGTCACTGTCGTAGCTGGGCCGCTCAAAACCTGCTGGTGGCGTCCAGGCGCTTGACTGATTATGAAGGGTGGCCGCAAGGACGCCGATCTGATGAAAGCAGCGCTTGCGCTCCAGAAGACTCGCATCCACCGCTAAATAGTCACTGATCACTGTCCCCTCCACCCATTCGGTCATGCCCGCATAGCGCTGCTCGCTGGTATTCGCAATGTCGACCAGATGAAAATAGCGTGCGTCGTGAGTTAGCACTGGCGTCTGGGTGGCGATGCCGGCTTCGGCCAAAGCACCTGTCCAGATCCGTTCCGAGTTAAGACCGGCCAGGGTGTGATAGCCAGGGCGATGCAGGCGAAGGACGTAGGGGGCGCCATCATCGCTATTGGTTACACGAAACGTCACGTTTTCGGAGATTTTCACAAGCTCCGTCCGTGAAGGGTTGATCGGAAAGGCCTTCAGAGCCTCGACGGCGGCAGGCTTGTAGCGGGCTGCAACAACATCATTATTCATTGATTGCGTTCATGACCTGGTCGAAGGCGACGAGGAATTCATCCGCATCCTTGTCAGAAAAAACAAGGGGCGGGCGGATCTTCACGACATTGTCCAAGGCGCCGTCAGTGTTAGTCAAAAAACCCTTTTCTTTTAAGCGGTTGACGATGTCTGACGCGAGCGTGGCATGGGCTTTTCTGGCCTCACCGGGGTCGATTATCTCCACAACCAGGAACAGCCCCTGGCTGCGCACATCACCGATGAAATCGTAAGACTGCTGCCGTTTGTCGAGCTGTGTTTTCAGTCTCGCCCCGACCTTGCGGGCATTGTCACACAGCTTGCGCTGCTCGATTTCGTCCAATACCGCCATACCGACTGCTGCCTGAAGGGGGCTGGCAGCGCATGTGTTGAAGTAGCTGTTTTTCCCACGAAAGCCATCAACAAGCGTTTTGCTCGCCGTGGTCGCAGCCAGCGGCAGGCCATTGCCCATGGGCTTGCCAGTCACGATGATGTCCGGTGTGAAATCACTGGCGTCGTAACCCCACCATTGTCCGGTGCGGCCGTAGCCGGCCTGAACTTCGTCGGCGATAACCAGGCCGCCCGCTTCGTGCGCCATGTCGGCGGCGCGCCGCATAAACCCGCGCGGGATATTGGGCAGGCCTTCATTCGCCAAAATTGAACACATGATGAGTGCGCTAAATCCGGCGCCGGATTGTTGCAGGCCATCAATCGCGGCGCGAACAGTGCGTAGATAAGCGTCGCCGATTTCTTCGTCGTCTGCTCCCTCAACCAGGGGCCGATACATCTCCGGGAAGGGAAACGCTCTAATCTCATCGCTCTCGCAGGAGCTACTGCTCAGACGGGTCAGCTGTTCGACGAAGGCGCTGCTGCCATGATAGGTCGCATTTGTGCAGACGATACCCCGCCTGCCCGTCGCGACACGGGCCATCTGGAAGGCGACTTCAACGGCTTCAGTGCCGCTGCAGCTGAAGACCGCGCTCTCGATCCCGTCGTGCTGAAGGCTCGTGAGTCGCTCGGCGAAAGCCACGATGCCCTCATGCAAATAACGGCTGTGGACATTGAGAGTTCCCTGTTGCCGCGCCATGGCTTCGGCGACGACCGGGTTTCCATGACCGACGCAGGGGACATTGTTGTACATGTCGACATAACGCCGTCCATCGGCGTCGTAAAGGTAGGCGCCTTCGCCGCGGACGAGGTGCAGCGGATCATCATAAAAAAGCGATGCGCCCACACCCAGGGCCTGCTCGCGGCGTAATAAAAGCGGTGATTTTTTCATCAACTATTCTCTCAAATGCAAGGGCGTCAACGCAGTAGCTCGCTGACGCACATGTAGCCGGGCGTTCCGGCTACCGAGCCGCAGGGATAGGTGCTGGAGCCACAGATAGAAACGTTTTCGAATTCCCCGAACTGGTAGAAACGCCGCTTTGCATTGTCGGAATATTGCCGATCGAAAAAACTTTGCCCCTCGACGAGCATAGTGTGCTCAATGTTGCCGCCGGGAAAGCCGAAGGTCTGTTGCAGGTCCCGGGGTGTGAGCAGCCGGGACCAGACGCAGTCTTCGGGATTGGCGACTTGGCGAAGTATGAACTCCTTCACCTCGGCTTCCACGTGCTGCAATTGTTCTCCGGTTTTTCCAAGAGCGAGATTCTTGAAGAACACCGCGATCCGGTCATAGGGCTCATTGAGGCCCATCTGACGCATGGCAGCGCCTTCGCAGTAGACCTGGAAGAAGCTCGGTACGAAGTCTTCCCCTTCCAACACCGCCAGGGTCGCCGCCTCAAAATCGGCTGTCGTATCCACAGCAAAGAAATAGCGAAACGCCGTGTCGGATTCCGGGTCTTGGTTGCCATGTTTCCACTGTATCGGATTGCGGAACATCAGATTGAGTTTGCCGGAAGTGCCGAGCACCCGTTCCTGGGCAGACTGTTCGATGAGTACCGAATCGCCGCTCAGACGGGCGGCGGTTTGGGGATCGGTCGCGAACACGACGTGGTCTGAGTCAAGTGACTGCTCGCCGTTGGAATTTTCATAGCGAACGATTCCGCTCTTCGTATCCACTTCATGCACCGTGCAGGACAACTGAAGCGCAACGCCCAGTTCCTGATTGATGCAGCCGAGTTCACGCGTGATTTGCCAGATACCGCCACGCACGTAGCCGTAGTAGCCACCGAATACCGAGCCGGAGCCCATGATCGGAATGGTGAATGCGGAGTAGGGCTCGGATAGCGAAACAGGTCCGCTTTCCGAGACCTTCATTGCGGCGTGCAGCTTGGTCCGATCGGCACTCAGGTAATGATCGAACAGCGCACTGGCGCTCCCCGTAATCCATAGCGCGGTCAGGTCGGCTCCCAACACCGCAACTGCCTCGTCCACACTGGGCGCTTGGCCCGCTCGATACCCCGCCTGCAGAAAGCGCACTACCCGGTCTTCATCGGCGCGGAAGGCTGCCAGATCCCCTTGCTCTCCGAATTTGTCGGCGAACTCCCGGGCTGCTTGCGACGCATCACTGTAGACCCGGGTGGGCTGCTCGATGCCGGGGAGGAACATCAGGTCCGGGTGCGTAACCGCCCAGCATTGCAAGCGATCCGCCAGACCAGTCTCTTGCCAGACAAAGTCCTGCATCAGTCCCAGCGTCGTAGCGCCGAGTGCGTAATCCTGCTGGATGCCATCTATCTCGGCTGTGTCCGACACACAGGCACCGCCAATTCGATCCTTGCGCTCAAGTAGAGTGACGTTAAGTCCGGCGCGGGCCAGGTAATTAGCGGCAACCAGACCATTGATGCCCGCGCCGATGACGGCAATATTTTGCGGAGTCTTAGTCATCGGACACAAGGTATCATTCCATCCCGGTTCTTCAAAATGGTGCTAGTGATAGACTATGGGGAGTAAAGCTTTCCTCAAGAAAAACAACAACAAACGCAAGATCAGGGTTGCGTATATGGGCGTCAAGAAATAACAAAATAATACCGATGGCGAAGTGGAGGGGCTATGTCCGCATACAAGGGTCGTGATCTCGGGATGCACCAGCCGCATCTCTGCGCCGAACGTTAACCACTAGTTCTTCTATTCCACCGCCTTGCTTAGAGCCCTCTAGATCGGTGAGCCGTCGGGCATCACAGCGGGCGGGGTCAACTCGACCGCAGTCGGGTTTTCCAGGAACCGCGAAATCGCGGCGATCGCATACTGGTAATGCGCGCTCTGTGCCTCGTCGTTCTTTTGCACACCGCGCAGGTGCGAAGTTAACCAGGCCATCAATTCACCCAGTTTGTTTTGTGCAATCGCACGAGCTTGCGGCGTGGCATCTTCGTCGGCTGCAAGATGCATAAGATGAAACAGGGTGGCGTGATCGACAGCGCGTCCAATTTCAGCTAGATAGCCTTTCTCGCGCGCGGTTTTCCAGGTGTCATCAAGCAGACGATCGATGGTCTCCTCAAGAGCCGGGTTGTTATCGTCGCGAGCATGAAATTGGACGAGCCTTGCAGCGCGAGCGGGATGCAGCATCAAGCCGATGCTGTAGCCCGCGGCGGATTCCGCAGCGCTGATCGGATCAAACACGGGATCAGTGCGAGCGGCAAATGTTTCGCGCCCCCGCTGGGAATCCACTATGCGTGGCGCGATCAGGCGAATGACGCGTTCGTCCAGGGCCAGTTTCTTTGCTTGCAATGTCCCGATCAGTGCGTCCAGGGCTGCACGCTGTCGATCAGGTGAAACGATCTCGGTGACTGTCTGTCCGTCTCCGCGCAGGGCGTAGGTGTAATCCATACCGCCAAGCAGCTTGGCGACGGCGTCAAGCTGATAGCGGTGATAAAAATATACCGGCACCAGGGTTTCTTCCAGCGAAGCCATCGGCGCACCCAATGGAATATTATTGACTGAGAATCGCCCCAGTGCATGGGCACGCACTTTCATTACCTCAGCCAATTCTTTGATCGGATCGGCACCGTTGTCCCACACGTGTGCGCTCGGATGCGCCGCGCCCGGTTGTCCGGCATCCTGCCAGGCGATATAGGTCATGCCACTTTCGATGGAATCGCTGAGAATTTGTTGCAGCCCGGCGCTCGCATCTTCTCCCTCGTCAAATTCGCCATCGTCGTTCAGACGAATCAGTGGATGCGGATAGTCCGTCACCGATTCACGCCCGCGGGCACTGGAGGCATGGTTATGCATCAGACCGAGCGTATGACCGACCTCATGTGCCGATAGTTGTCGTAGCCGCGCCAAGCCCAGTTCCTGCACTCTTGGGTCGACACTGCCGTCCGCGGCAAAAGGCGCCAGCAAACCGCGTGCTATCAGCATATCCTGGCGTACGCGTAGCGATCCCAGAGAGACATTCCCCTTGATGATTTCGCCCGTTCGCGGGTCAGTCACTCCGTAGCCGTAGGACCAGCCCCGTGTCGAGCGGTGCACCCAGTTGATCACGCTATAGCGCACATCCATAGGATCGGCGTCAGCAGGCAGTAGTCTGACTTCGAAGGCGTCCTTGAATCCAGCCGCATCGAACGCGTCGGCCCACCAGCTTGCGCCTTCGATCAGGGCCGAGCGCACGGGTTCGGGAGTACCGCGGTCAACATAGTAAATAATCGGTCTTACGACCTCACTGAGAGCCGCGCCGGGATTTTTCTTTTGCAGTCGATGGCGCCCGATGAGCCGTTTTTCAACTGACTCACCCAGTCCCGTCGCGTAGTCCAGATATTTGTTACTCCAATACCCAGCTCGCGCGTCCCACTGCCGAGGTTCATTACCCGCATCCGGCAATTGGACAAATGAATGGTGCTGGCGAACGGTCAGTGATTCGGGACTGGGTGTCACCGAACTGACCAGTGGACTGGGTCTGTCGCTGGTGAAAGTCAGCGTGGCCTCTACTTCCGTGTTACGAGGGAAGTTGCGTGTGCGCGGCAGATAGATTGCCGAGCGTGATGCGTCGAGTTCATAGCTGCCCTGATCGTAATCTGCGATCGTCTGAATGACCCGGTGTGCGTCACTGAGGAAAAAATCAGATGCGTCAACCAGTACGCGACCGTCCTCCTCGGCGGTGACCTCGAAGCCCCACAGGACCGACTCGGCGAAGGCCTCCTGTACCGCGCGGCGCTCCGTCGCATCATCACTGATGGCGCGAAAGACAGTGTTGGTTTGGAACAGCAACACGCGTGGACCGATGCGTTCGAAGCGCACCAGGCGGTTGCGACCGAGTTGGTTGCGATCGAGGCCGATGTCGTTGGATCCCACACCTGTCGACAGGGCGTTCAGATAGAGAAACTCATCTTCCCAACGGTCAATTTCCAGCCAAATCTTGCCACCGCGTGCGTCCCAGTAGTAGTCGAAGAAGCCTTCTCGCTTTTCAAAGCCCCTGGTTTTCTCGCTAATGCTCGGCAGGGGCGCCTCGGAATTACCCTCATTTGCAACAGCCACTGAGGTCAGCGGCGTCCACCAACCCAGCATCATAATCAGGTAAAACCGTAACATTTTGTTCTCCCTTGTTAGCGAGCTTTAGTGGCGTACTAAATTATTCCAGTAACTTGCGGCGCCGGGTTAACGACCTCAAGGCTACTCATCATATGGCCAGACCTCGAGACCATGAATGGCATTTCTGATATCCATCGAAAGGTTAACCGAGCCGACGGTTTCCCTGGCCTCCATGTCGTATAGCGTGATCGTTGACGGAGACGAACCGGCTGCAACAAAGCGTTCGTTCGCCACACACAAACCTCGCCCAAAGCCTTGCCGCGCGATCTTTGAATCGTCGATTCCGGCGAACTCAATATCCGCTTCATTGTAAATTGCGATTTTGTAGGCTTGCTGATCGCCATCACGCGTCACGAAACGGACATGATCGCTGGCAGTATCGTTAAAAAGTACGCCGCCGTTCCAGGGGCGACTATTGTGAGTACCTGCGGGCAGGCTGCAATACTCATCCACTCCCCAGTCCTTGTTCAGACGCATTAGCGCTTCGCTTCGCAGGCCACTCAGGTAGATTCCACTTTTGTCGACATGCACTGAATTGATGTGGAAGTTGTTCTGCGGGCGTGGACCGTTGCGGGAGTTTGGGTCAAACGTGAAACCATTCCATTGCTCATACTGTTTTTGTAAGCGAAATCCCCAAACAAACATTTTTGTGTCGAGATCAAAAGCGAGCAGACTATCGAATCCCGTCGATGTCAGGAAAATACGCCGGTCCATGCGGACGATCTCGTGGCAATGCTTGAGATGTCGATTTCGATAAGAGCTCTTGATTTCGAAGTTGCGGTTGTAGCAGAAAAGCTCATCACTGGCTGCAACATATATTTCGTCGCCGTCGAGGGCAATGCCGCGAAGGCCACGGTCAGCACCGCGGCCTTCAAAATCTATATTGCTGGTATCCCAGTCAACGTGTTGTTCACCGGTTTGAGTTTCAAAATCAATGGTATAAATGCCGCCATGGCTCTCGCCTTGCTGACTACCGCGAACCACGGAGGTCGCGATGAGTTTGGGCAGTCTTATTGTCATGAGCGCAAGTATGACACTCACGCGTGCAATGAAAAAGCTCCGCCGGGTTGCGGCTTTTTTATGCCCCCGCCTCCCCGGAACTACTCGCATCGTGTGTGACCGACATTTCCGCCGTACCCGCCGCGACGCAAAACGTTTTTTCAGATCGCATACTGAAGAGTGAGTACTGTTGGGGTCTATACTATGGACAGCTATGACAGTTATCTGAATTGATTCTCGAGTAATTCAATTGCAACAATCGTAAATTAGGAAACCCCGTCATGCCCCTCAATCTTGACTTTATACGATCACAATTTCCAGCCTTCCGCGAACCCTCGTTAGATGGTTGGGCTTTTTTCGAAAACGCTGGCGGGTCGTATACGTGCCAGCAGGTAATCGATCGGTTGTTGGCGTACTACACCCAGACAAAGGTCCAGCCGTACTACCCCTATCCGGCATCAGCCGAAGCTGGGAAGAACATGGATGAATCCTATGTACGCTTATCGGCATATTTAAACATTGCAGAAGACGAGCTTAACTTCGGTCCCTCGACGTCGCAAAATGTCTATGTGCTAGCCCAAGCGCTTCGCCCGATGTGGGAGCACGGCGACGAAATTATTGTTTCCTGCCAAAACCATGAGGCTAATTCCGGCGCTTGGCGGCGCTTGGAAAATCAGGGCATTGTTGTTCGGGACTGGCATATCGATGAAAAGACCGGGCGATTGGCCGTTGATGACCTCGATGACCTTCTCAACGCGCGCACCAGACTCATTGCCTTCCCCCATGCGTCCAATGTTGTTGCGCATATTAATCCGGTACAGGAAATCGCTGCCAAGGCTCATCAGGCCGGTGCCATCGTTGCCGTTGATGGTGTTTCGTATGCGCCTCATGGGCTGCCTGACATTGCGCAGCTGGATGCGGATATATACCTGTTTTCTCTCTACAAGACCTGGGGGCCGCACCTGGGCGCGATGTTTGTTAAACGGGATTTGATGAAGCAAATGGCTAACCAATCCCATTATTATAACGAGGACGAACCCCACTATTGCCTGACGCCAGCCGGCCCAGACCACGCGCAAATAGCCGCCGCCGCCGGCGTCGCCGAATACCTTGATCTGGTTTATGCCCATCATTTTGATGACGACCCTGAGAGCGCAGTTAAGAGTCGTAGACTGCATAAGCTATTTTCAGACTATGAATCCTCGCTTTTAAAGCCCTTGCTCGACTTTCTCAAGGCCCGCGACGATGTTCTTATTGTTGGCCCGGACGACCCCGATATCAGGGCGTCAACGGTCACTATCCTGCCACTCTACAAACCGGTCCCAGCAGTGGTGGCCGAGTTAGAAAAACAAAAACTGATGGTCGCGTCCGGCGATTTCGATGGCGTCAGACAGCTAAACGAAATGAAAATAGACTCGGACCCGGGCGTCATCAGGATGTCTTTTCTTCACTACACGACCCAGGATGAAATTGACAGGTTGATCAGCGGACTCACAATTGCACTCGGATAGGTGATTAGTTATCTGTGATTAACAACGCAAAAATCATTCCCCTACCGCCAGTGGATTGGGGTGACAATGTTAAAAAAGATACTGTCCTTCTGGAAATTACCAGCGCGGAAGGGATCACCGGTCTTGGCTCTGCTTATACCGGCGTGAATCAGTTACAACATGCTTTGAAAAGGTATCAACAAGACCCTGCGATAATTCACACAGCAGATGCTGAAATGACCATCCCTATGAGCGCTATTGATATTGCGCTTTGGGACATCAGCGGGAAGCGGGAAAATCAACCAATCAGTGAACTGCTTGGCGGCAGAAAGCGTAATCGTATTCTCGCTTATGCAACGATGAACTTACTCATGACTTCGGCTGTAACGGGGGACGCCTTCGAGAAAAAAATACGCGGCCTACTGGATCTAGGATTCAGGGCCATTAAGCTGAGCATCGATTACTTCGGTCACCGAGACAGCAGTAAGTCTGAGAGTGAATGGGATCATTGTGAAGCGAATTTGTTAAAAGCTGCAAGGAAACTTGTTGGCAAGAATGTTCAATTGATGCTGGATGTTTATGGTTCAGATCCCAACTGGACGCCTGATTTTGACTGGGCTGTTAAAACAGCGAAAGTGTTGGAAGAACTGGACTATCTCTGGTTTGAAGAGCCGTTAACCCCCGAGGCGTTTGACGACTATGTGCGACTGACTAAACTTTCAAATATTGCAATCGCGGGGGGTGAAAACTTAATCCTGTTGAGAGATTTTGAAAATTTGGCAAAGCTAAAAGCAGTGAGCATTCTTCAGCCTGACTGTACCAGGGTCGGGGGCTTGACACAGATGCAATCCATTCGCTCTGCCGCCAGCAAAAATAATATAGATCTGATTCCACATGGTTGGAATACGGCCATAGGCCTTGCCGCTGATCTGCAATTTCAAGCGACAATGTCCGACGATGAATATTGTATGGTTGAGGTTATGCCTCACAGAAGTATTACAGATCTTCTTCAGCACAATCCTTTTGCACTTGATAATGAGGGAAGGATAACTATCCCAACTGGGGTTGGGCTTGGCGTAGAGTTAAATGATTACTACAAAGAAGGGTCGCTACTATGAGTGAAAAAAAATTAAATCTTTTGATAGCAATACGCCTTCAGACGTTATTGCTGCAACCCTCTTACAGGAGGGTGGGGTTATTGTCCGTAATCTGGCGCCCGATGGCTTAATCGATAGTATTAATCAGGAATTACGGGAGCCTTTAGATGCTCAAGGCCGAGATTTTGAAAATGATTTCAATGGCTACAAAACCCGCCGATTGGGGGCTTTATTAGGCGTATCTCGTTAATCGGCTGACTTGTTGACCAATCCCCTTGCCCTTGGAGTTGCTGATGCCGTGTTGAAAAGGCACTGCGAAAATTATCAAGTTGGCAGTATGACTACTATTGAAATCCACCCCGGCGAAAAGGCCCAGATACTGCACCGGGATGGTGATTTTTACCCTATTGCTATTCCCGGTGTCGAATTTCAGCTACAGGCAATGTGGGCTCTGACTGACTTTACCGATGAAAATGGTGCCACCCGAATTGTCACTGACAGAGATGTGCTAAAGGGTGTAAAAAATGCGGATACAGAGGCTTTTGAAAACATCGATGAATCCAAAGTGTCGCAGGCCGTTATGCCTAAGGGGTCGGTATTTTTTTGGCTTCAGTCAACAATCCATGGCGGAGGGGCGAACACCGCGTCAACACCTTGCTCGGGTTTGTTTATCTCCTATTGTCTGGGGTGGGTGCGCCAGGAAGACTACCAATACTTGCTCATTCCAAGGGAAGTCGCAGAAAGTTATCCAGAAAATGTCAGTAGGCTTCTAGGCTATCAATCGCACGGTAAATATTTGGGGATTTACCCAGGTGACCCTGACGGTCATTGGTGGGATGCTTGATAATTGTGATCTTAGGGAGGCTCTAGTGGATTCATGCCAAGCTTGCTTGCGAACGGTGATCATCGCCAATGTCGCACTATTTCTGTCTGCTTGTGCGATGCAGGATACGGATAGACGGGAGCCAGAGGAGCGTTGGCTTGCCGGAGATCATCATATGCACAGCCGATACAGTGTTGGCTATGATGAAGAAAACCTGCCCGCCTATACTATTGGCGTTGATGGGCTGTACCCGATTCCAATGAACGCACTGATGTCGCACCATCATGGTCTCGACTGGACGGTTGCTACCGATCATGGCGGTCCAAATCACAGCAAGATCAATTTTGAAATCGCTTACCCGGAACTCCAATTGTCCCGCTCGGCCATGCCTGAGGTGATTCAGTTTTACGGCCTGGAATTGAATACCCCAGCGGCAGATCATTCGAGCATCATCGTGCCGTACACCGCTGATGAGTCGACCGTATTGCAAGACCTTGAGTCGCGCTTCGACAGGCTCGAGAAATGGACCGAGGAAGAAGAGCGGGAACGTGACCAGGAAGACAAGATGATTGAGGCCTTGAAGGCCATGGACCAGCTTGCAATCAAACCCTTGGTCTTCGCCAACCATCCGGCCAGAGATGCCCCTAGCCTTGGTGATTTCCCGCTCGTCGAGCCACGCGAATTGCGCAACTGGAATGACGCAGCGCCGGATGTCGCTGTTGGCATGGAGGGTGCGCCGGGTCACCAAGCCGGACCGCTCAGCATAGAAGCGGCCCCGCGCGGATGGTATTTCGACCACCCGACCATGGGCGGGTTCGATCAGATGACCGCGCACTTGGGCGGCGTTTGGGATTCCATGCTGGGCGAAGGCAGGCGCTGGTGGATTACGGCGAACTCCGACTCTCACTGGAACTATATGGATACCGGTGTTGCCTTTTGGCCCGGCCAGTACTCCAAAACCTATGTTCTTGCCAAGAAAGATCATGCATCGATTCTGGAAAGCCTTCGGCGCGGCAGGATTTTCGTCACCACGGGAGATCTCATCTCCGAACTTTACGTCGTCGTCGCGGACCCCGGGGGTAAGTCCGAGTCCGCACAGATTGGTGGTGTTGTCGTTTTGCAGGAACCCGGCGATGTTGAAATACGAATTCGAGCGAGAGACCCGCGCGGCGAGAATCACAATGGTGACCGTCCTGAGATAGCGAGAATCGACCTGATTGTTGGCCAGGTCACCCAGCCCAATGAAGGCCAGTCGCTTGATGTCAACGAGTCGACCGAAGTAGTGCATCGATTTTTTGCTGCTGACTGGCACAGGGACGGGGAATTCGTCGACATGAAATACAGGATTAGCGTTAGCGCGCCCGTCTACATTCGCGTTCGTGGCACCAATACCAATGAACTCGAACCAATCGTCGACCCACCTGACGAAAACCCATGGCAGGATCTCTGGTTCTATTCCAATCCCGTGTTTGTCGAGATCAAGCACGAACCCTGATTAGAGCGGTTCACTGAATGTCGCGCTGGCGCGTGAAAGCATCTAAGCGGGAAGCTAAACAGTAGTTGGGAGTACTGCCCTTTGTTTATGCCGGCCAAAACCAAGCAATTGAGCCATCGTGAAATTCTTGAAAATTCACGCAGTCTGCTATGCGGGCTTATAGTGTGATGGCAATGCATTTTGGCACTTTCGACGTGTCTGACGAGCCGTTGGATGAGCCACCGCTGCGTTATTGAGTGCCGATGAATAAAATCAATCCAAAGAAACTACTTCATAGCAAGTGGACGGCT
>Ga0055584_100005185_pt1 | contig 12782 bp, 12 predicted proteins | sample OSDHelmetaG_FD_58716 | JGI IMG/M metagenome (GOLD analysis project Ga0055584, IMG submission 58716) | Pelagic marine sediment microbial communities from the LTER site Helgoland, North Sea, for post-phytoplankton bloom and carbon turnover... | ecosystem: Environmental > Aquatic > Marine >... | reverse complement strand
GGGGCGTGGTCCGCGCGATTGGCTGTGTCTGTCTGTTCGTCACGGTCGTGATCTGGTTGCGTTTTGATGTGAGTTCGGGAGCAATTCAGCTGGAACAGAAGTTGTCATGGATCCCGTCGCTCAAGGTCTTCTACCATCTCGGGATCGATGGACTGGGACTGGCGATGGTGGGACTCACTTCCGTGGTGATGCTGATGGCGGTCTGGTCATCACCCAAGGATTCGAATCATGTCTATTTCGCCCTGATGCTGTTTCTGCAAAGTGGCCTGTACGGAGCTTTTACCGCCTTGAACTTTTTTCACTGGTTCCTCTATTGGGAACTCTGCCTGATCCCCGCGTTCTTTCTGATTAAATTCTATGGTGGAATGGACCGAACTCCCGCCGCGATGCAGTTTTTCGTCTACACCATGGTGGGCAGCATAGCGCTGCTGGTCGGCTTCATGGGGCTTTTTATCGCCACCGGATCGTTCGATTTCATCGAATTGGCCGGGATGGCCCAAACTGGAGAAATAGTCTCTGCTGTGGGCGAGAATCTTCACTGGGCGGGACTGGAAGGCGAGACGGTCTATCAGATTTTGGCGATCGGCGTGTTGCTGGGATTTGCCGTCAAGGTGCCACTGGTTCCGTTTCACACCTGGCTGCCGCAAACTTATACTCAGGCGCCGACTTCGGTAACGATGGTTCTGACCGGAGTCATGTCCAAGTTGGGTTTGTATGGGCTCTTGCGCCTCTTTCTCCCGATCTTTCCCGATGCAATCCGGGCGATGATGACTCCGTTGCTGATCCTTGCGGTCGTAACCGTCGTATTGGCGGCCGGCGCAGCCCTGGCACAACGGGACATCAAAAGGATCTTCGCGTACTCTTCCGTCAATCATCTGGGATATTGCCTGCTGGGTATATTCGCTGTTGCCGCCGGAGGGGCGGTATCGGGAGCGGACAAGGCCGCCATACTGAACGGCGTGATTCTGCAGATGTTCAACCACGGAATCACGGCCGCGGCGCTGTTCTGTTTTCTGGGCTACCTGGAGAATCGCAGTGGAGGCATTCGGGGACTGGAGGATTTCGGCGGATTGCGAAAGATTGCACCGGTGTTCTGCGGACTGATGGGTGTGTCGCTTTTTGCCTCCTTGGGACTGCCAGGCCTGAACGGTTTCGTCGGTGAGTTTCTGATCTTCAAGGGAGTGTTCGCGATCAGTGCCTGGGCGGCCGTTCTGGCGTTGCCGGGATTGCTGATTACCGCGGTGTTCATCCTTACTTTGCTGCAGAAGGTGTTCTCGGGCCCGCTGAATTCGCGTTGGGAATCAATGTCGGATCTGAGCACGGAAGAACGGGCAATCATCCTGCCAGCCACCATACTGATGTTTGTGTTGGGTCTCTTCCCGAGCCTGCTGGTGCAATTCATCAATCCGACGGTCATCCGTATCTTGGGAGGGCTGAACTGAGTCATGTTGGCTTGGACTATATATAGCTCATTTCTCGGAGCGCTGGCCGTTCTTCTCATCCCGGAACGCCAAAGGATGATGTCCCGCTGGGTTGCCCTCGGCACGGCCGGTCTGGGACTGGTGCTGGGACTGTTTGGTGCGGTGGAGTTTGGCGGTGGACCAGTGGTGCAAACCATTGTGGAACAGCGATGGATTGCAGTTCTGGGAATCGATTTCACCTTGGCGGTCGATGGTATCAGCATTGTGCTGGTTCTGCTGACCGGATTGGCTGCCGTTTCCGGGGTACTGATCTCGTGGAACGTGGAACATCGCATCAAGGAATACTACGCGTTTTATCTCACCCTGATCGGCGGCGTTTATGGGGTGTTCCTGAGCTTCGATCTGTTTCTGCTGTTCGTGTTCTACGAGATCGCGATCGTGCCGAAGTACTTCCTGATCGCGATCTGGGGTTCGACGCGGCGCGAGTACGCGGCGATGAAACTGGCGCTTTATTCCTTCGTTGGAAGCGCCCTCGTGCTGATCGGAATTATCGCCGCCTATGTGGTGTCCGGAGTGTTCTCATTTGATATTCGGGATCTGGCGGCGGCGGAATTTCCGATGGAGTTTCAGATTTGGGCATTTCCGTTGGTGTTTGTGGGGTTTGCGATACTGGCAGGTCTTTGGCCTTTTCACACCTGGGCTCCGACGGGACACGTCGCGGCTCCCACTGCTGCATCCATGCTGTTGGCCGGCGTGGTTATGAAGCTGGGTGCCTATGGGGCGCTGCGCGTGGCGATGACCTTGTTTCCCCAGGGACTGGTTTACTGGCAGGACACCCTTGCCGGATTGGCGGTCGTGGGAATCGTTTACGGTGCGTTGGTCGCGTTGACGCAGAAGGATTTCAAATTCGTCATTGGCTACTCGAGTGTGAGTCACATGGGCTTTGTGCTGTTGGGAATGGCCAGTCTGAACCTCATCGGATTGAGCGGTGCGGTGCTGCAGATGTTCAGTCACGGCATCATTGCCGGTCTGCTCTTCGCTGTGGTCGGCCGCATGGTCTACGAGCGCACCCACACTCGGAATATCGATGAGCTGAAGTACATGAGGCTCCGGGCAAAGATGCCGGCGGTGGCAATGGTGTTCACTGTTGCAGGATTGGCATCCATGGGTATGCCCGGATTCAGCGGCTTCGTGGCAGAATTACAGGTGATCATCGGTGCCTGGCAGGCCTTCCCGATGTTCAGTGTCCTGGCCGGAGTCGGTATCGTGATAGGCGTCTGCTATACGCTGAAGACGATCCAATTGGTCTTCTACAACGAGGACGATGATTCGCGACCGGCACCGACCGACGAGTCGGAGGAAGAAATGGTGGCAATGACTCTGCCCGAGAGAATCGCTGCGTGGATGCTCATGCTGACCTCCTTGTTGGTGGGGTTGTATCCCCGGATTCTGCTGGATCTGATCAATCCGGCATTTCAGACACCTTTGTTTGAAGGACTCAGAAAGGCGGCAAACTGGTGATGGATTACGGGTTACTGTTCCAGACTTTGGCGCCGGAGCTGATTCTTACGCTCACGGCGTTGGGAATTCTGACTCTTGACCTGACCGTCATGAAGGAGTCGCCACGCATCTACCGGATGAGCGTCGGCGCGGGTATGCTCGCGTTCGGTGTTTTCGGGGCAACCCTGGCAGTTCACTTCTATTCGGAACCGGTTCGATTTGCCGAAGGCATGTTGATCCAAGATCCGCTGAATTTGTTTGTGAAGAAGGCCATTCTGTTCGTGGCGCTCGTCACCGGGCTCATCGCGACCGAGGTGCGATTCACCCGGAACGTGGGAGAATTCTACGCACTGCTGATCCTTTCCACGATCGGAATGATGCTGATGGTCAGCACGGAGAACCTGTTGATGCTGTTCGTTTCCTTGGAACTGACCAGCCTCTGTCTTTACGTGCTGGCGGCTTATAACGAGCGTAGTCGCGAATCGGCGGAAGCCGGCATGAAGTATTTCCTGTTTGGGGGGATGGCGGGGGCGTTCCTTTTGTTCGGAATCAGCCACCTCTACGGAATTACGGGCACCCTGCATCTGCCGGAACTGGCGGACGTATTGCGAAATCAGGGTGGCGATCCGCTCCTGAACATTGCCTTGGTGATGTTGGTGATCGGCTTCGGATTCAAGCTCGCGGCGGTGCCGTTCCATTTCTGGGCTCCGGATGTGTATCAGGGAGCACCGGTCTCCGGTGCGATGTTCATCGGATCCGCATCCAAGGTGGCGAGCATCTACGCCTTTGCGAAGATCCTGTGGATCGGTTTCCCCGATTGGAGCTGGGGACAGAACGGTGCGGTCGGAGGAGCTGGTTGGGCACCCATGCTGATTCTGATGGCAGTCGCTTCGATGGTTTACGGCAATCTGGCAGCCCTGTCACAGCGGAGTGTCCGGCGTTTGATTGCATATTCCGCAATCGCCCATGCGGGCTATCTCCTGATCGGTCTGTTGGCCGAACCCACAGATGGGTTCCGTTCCCTGATCTACTATATCGTCATTTACGCCTTCACCACGGCGGGTCTGTTCGGGGTGATTGCAGCGGTGCAGGGCAAGGGGCGGGATTTGAATCTGGAGGACTTCGCCGGATTCTCCCGCAAATCTCCGGTCTTGGCGATCTGTCTGTTGATCTTTGTTCTGTCATTGGCAGGCATACCTCCGCTTGCCGGCTTCTTTGGAAAATTCTATCTGTTTACGGCTGCACTAAAAACGGATCCGAAGAATCTGAATCTCTTGGTGACTGTCATCATCGCAATCGCGATGAGTGCCGTTTCGCTCTACTACTATCTGCAATTGCTGAAGCAGGTGTTCGTGGTGGAAACGAAAGGGCCGATTCTTCGGACCAAGGTTGGTTTTCTGGGGCGCAGCATGATCGTCTTGATGGCGGCGGCGGTGGTGTTCTTTGGATGCTTCCCGGATGTGATGCTAAACCGTCTGACGGCCGCGGTCATTTTCGTGACGTGGTAGCCCCTAATTTGAGTGCGTTACGAAGAATTGTCCGGGCGGCCGTATTTCTCCTGCTCATTCCCCTTTGGTTTACGGTGATTCGAGAAACCTTTGTTTTTGTGATGGCCTTGTCGCAGGCTCCTGATCGTGTCGCATACGTGGCTGGGCGATTGATTGCCGCGGCAGTTATCGTCGCGATTCTGCATTGGTTTCATCGCTCGCTCAAACTGGCGGATGATCCCGTTGACCCTCAGTAGTCGAGTGCTTTTGCCGCAATTGGAGCTGTGGACTGACCGGCTTCGTACCTACCGTTTTCTCCGTTTGTCGACTTTTCCGATGTTCGCCAACAACTCATTCGCGCAAGCCTCGGCGAAGGTCTGATCGTTGATCTCGTGATCGAGTTCACGGACCGGGATATCATCGCGCAGGTATGCGCGAATAGCCTGGAACAGGACCTTGTCGGCAATCGGATCGTGAAAGCGTTGTTCGCGTGCACCGATCACACTGATGGCACGATTGGGGATCATGAACGTGACGGGACCGGTGGAGAGATTGATCTTTTCTGCGATGATTTGGGCGAGTTCAGCGCATTCCTCAGGCGTGGTTCGCATCAGTGTCACCTCGGGATTGTGCGCATAGAAATTCCGGTGTCCGAATTTTTCCGGAATCGTTTCCGGTGATCCGAAATTGACCATGTCGAGACAACCGGGGGCGACAATGGCCGGAATACCATTACGTGCCGCCGCTTCCAGGCGGGTCGGTCCGGCACTCAGTACACCGCCGAGATGTTCGTCGGCCCATTCCGTCGTGGTCACGTCGAGGACTCCGGTAACCATGCCGGATTCAACCAAGGTTTCCATGGTCCTCCCACCCGTGCCGGTTGCATGAAAAATGAGCACTTCGTAACCCGCTTTCTCCAGTACGCGACGAGCACGGCCGATACAGTCCGTAGTGTTCCCGAACATGCTGGCAGCAATCAGGGGACGATCGCTTTGATCCGAGACTTCAACCTCCACCATGCCACAGATGGCACCGGCCGCACGCGAGAGGATCTGTCGTGAGATTCGATTGATGCCGGCGATATCCACGATGCTAGGAATCATGACGATATCCTTCGTCCCGACATATGGGGAGATGTCACCCGCTGTCATCGTCGAAACCATGACCTTCGGAAAGCCGATTGGCAGGGCACGCATGGCAGCCGTGCAGATGGAAGTTCCGCCGCTGCCGCCGAGCGAAATGATTCCCTGGATCTTGCCGGACTTGGCCAGTTTGGAAACGATTTCTGGAATGCCTTTGGACATCGTGGCGACCGCAATGCCACGGTCATTCTTTTCCCGGATCTGGGAGATCGATGATCCGGCAGCCCGCGCAACACGAGAGCGTGGGATATCCGATTTGGCGCGTGGTCGGCCACTCGTGCCGACATCGATGAGGAGCGGTTGATGCCCGCGTGTACGAATGATATCTGCGAGGAAGGCGTGTTCTTCGCCCTTCGTATCCAGAGTGCCTAAAACTGCGATGGTGGACATGGAGTGGGGAATTCTATCGCGAGCCGCAACGGATGCGCCCAGTCAAAAATTTTTTCGATTTTCGGTTGAAACTTACGACTATATCAGTAATTTCTGTCTATACAGTAATAAGGAAATGCTGCAACTCACCCCAGTTCAAGAAAAGTTCATTCTCCATTGGGGGGAAATGGGGACTCGCTGGGGAATCAACCGAACCGTCGCGCAGATACACGCATTGCTCTACATCTGGCCGAATCCGCTGCATGCCGAGGAGATCACCGAAACGTTGAAAGTTGCGCGTTCAAACGTGAGCAACAGTCTGAAGGAGTTGCAGAGTTGGGGGATCGTGAAGCTGGCGCATGTATTGGGCGATCGACGCGATCATTTCGAGTCGATGAAGGATCCGTGGGAAATGTTTCGCATGGTGCTCAATGAGCGCAAGAAACGGGAAATTGATCCGACGGTGGCAGTCTTGGAGGAGTGCTTGGCTGAACTGAAAGGCAAGGGAAAGGATGAAGCATATACCCGTCAACGGCTGGAGGAGTTGTCAGGTTTCTTCAATGCGACTACGAGTTGGTATGCGGTCGTAAGCAAATGGCCGACGGTGGTGATTCAGAAGTTCATGAAACTCGGGGACAAGACGGTAAAACTTCTTGGAATTGCGAAGTAGATTTTTTTGGAAGGAAATTTCTTTAATGACAGAAATTCCAGAAATAAAGAGAAATGAGAAAGCGCTCGGCTGGATCGGCTATGACGGAACATGTGGCTTGTGCACCGGGGCGGCGCAGACATGGAGTGGATGGTTGCGAGACCTCGGTTTTCAAGTGCTGCCAATTCAAGCAGAGTGGATAACCGAGCTAATCGGTCGTCAACAACGACTGACCGAACCGGCGCTCATATACGCCAGCGGAGAAGTGCATTTTGGCGCAAGCGTAATCTTCGAGATCGCGGGCCGAGTTTGGTGGGGCCGGCCGTTGTTCTGGATCTCGATGTTGCCGGGCGTTCGCGGGGGCAGTCGGGTGGTCTACCGGTTGGTTGCCAAGTTCCGCTACCGGGCGTCGGGTCTGTGCCACATCACTGGTCCTCGGCTTGCAAAAAATCGAACTGACGCAGGGCAAAGATCACTGCTTACTTTCGCATTCTTGCTCCTCTGTATCTGGGGAAGCGGAACTGGTGGTTGGGCCCTGATGTGCGCCTTGGCATGCGGTCTTTGGATTACGGTCAAATACTTCGTGCTTCAGAGTGAAGGCAGCGATGGAAGGCAGGCGATCATCTGGTTCGCATGGCCGGGTACTGATGGCCGCGAGTTCTTTCGGCGGACAGTCCTTCGAATCAAGCCGTTCGATTGCCGCTCAGGATTATTGAATCTGAGCTGCGGAGTGGGACTGTTTCTGTTGATCCGATTTGCTCCGATGGATCCGGCACTTGCCACCTGGATTGGAATGGCGGGACTGGTGTTCGTCTTGCACTTTGGCCTGTTCAGGCTTCTGGCGACCCTGCTGACGACAATCGGAATCCGGGTTTCGTCGATTATGAATTTTCCGTTGCTGGCGAGATCGCTTGGCGATCTTTGGGGGAACCGATGGAATCTTGGATTCAGTGTTCCCGCCCGGAGATACGTGTTTCGGCCGGTCTTCAGACGCTGGGGAACGAAGGCGGCGGTGTTGAGCGTGTTCCTGATTTCGGGGGGGTTGCATGAAATCGTGATTTCGGTTCCCGCCGGAGGTGGATACGGATTTCCCACTCTCTATTTTCTGATGCAAGGACTGGGTTGCATGATCGAGCGCGAGATCAGTGATGCGAAGATTGTCCGCGCGTTCGCGTTTGTCGTGGCGATCGCTCCAGTCGGATTGCTGTTTCATCCACGTTTCATTCACAACGTGATGCTGCCGTTTCTGGAAGCGATCGGAATTATGGGAAAGGCGATGCCATGACTTTGACGATCTTGCTCAAACTCGCCGCTGTATGTCATTTGGGGCTGATTGCGGCGGGTGCCCTGATGCCGGCTGTGGTTGATCTTTGGCGGCACGTCAGAGGGCTCCCTCCGTTCGTAAGGCAGTTGTTCAAGGTGTACTACGTTTTCATCGGTTTCATTCTGGTCAGTTTCGGGTTGTTGACGTGGTTCTGCGCCGAAGAGCTTGCCGGGGGCACGACATTGGCGAAGGCAATGTGCTGTCTGATGGCAGGATTTTGGTTGTTGCGATTGTTGGTGGCCGCCTTCGTTTTCGATGTTCGACCGTATTTGTCGAACGGGTTCTATCGGGCAGGGTACTCGGCAACCAATGTGGTATTCGCGGCCCTGCCGTTCGCATACCTCTGGGTTGCTTTGAATGGAGGCGCACAATGACTGTGCTGGAGATCATTGGGAACTGGATGCAGCGGCTACGGATTCTTGTTGGCGTTTTGTCAGGATCCAAGGTTGAACAACCGACGACGAAGGTTCGCCGGAGAAAAACGAGGGTGTTTTTCGAAATGCCATGAAAGGAAAACTGTTATGAAAAAGAAGATCGTATTGGCCGGTGGCGTTGGGTTTCTGGGACGCATTTTACAGAGGTGGTTTGCGGGCAGGGGGTGGGACGTCGTGGTGCTCACCCGGCGGCGCGGAACTACGGGAGCGTTCGCGCGATACATTGAGTGGGATGGAGAATCGGTTGGCGAATGGCGGACCGAATTGGAGGGAGCGAAGGCATTGATCAACCTGGCCGGGCGATCGGTTGATTGCCGCTACCACGCCAAGAATCGCCGTCTGATCTGGGATTCGAGAATTCTTTCGACCCGGACTCTGGGGAGGGCGATTGCCGGCTGCACGGTTCCGCCGGAGATCTGGTTGAATTCGAGCACGGCCACGATCTATCGGCATTCGGAGGAGAAGGCCATGGACGAATGGACGGGCGAGATCGGATCCACGCCAGAGGTGAATGACGAATTTTCAGTCGATGTGGCGAAGGCGTGGGAACGTGAGTTTCGGGAATGGGATACACCCAATACGAGGAAAGCGGCCTTGCGCACGGCAATGGTGTTGGGAAGTGATTCGGGAGGTGTGTTTCACGTTCTTCGGCGTTTAGCCGCGCTTGGGCTTGGTGGGCGCATGGGACACGGCGGTCAGTTCGTATCTTGGATTCACGAGCGGGATTTCTGTCGCGCGACCGAGTGGTTGATCTATCACGATGAGGTCAGTGGTGTGATCAATTTGGCGGCTCCGGAACCGCTACCAAACGCCCAGATGATGAAGTGCTTTCGGGATCTGTTGGGTGTTCCGTTCGGATTGCCGGCCAGGCGGTGGATGTTGGAAATCGGGGCGTGGCTGATGCGGACGGAGACGGAACTGATCATCAAGAGTCGTCGAGTGATCCCTGGGCGGCTCTTGCGTGAAGGATTCAATTTTGAGTTCGAACACATGGCGGACGCGTTGAGCGACCTTGGCCGGGCGATTGAAGGTTCGAAAACATCCACTGTCGGTGAACTGATGACTAGGGAGGCGATATGAGAAGAATTGCTCAATTGATGAAGAGAGCGGCGAGAATGCTGATGCCGGAAATAGTCGGAACGATAGAACGCCGATTGCTGATCAGCGTCCGTATCGATCCCCAGGTGGCGGCGAGGATCATTCCGCGACCGTTGCAACCCAAAATCGTAAACGGCTGGAACATTGGCGGAGTCTGCCTGATACGTCTGCGACACATGCGGGGGAAAGATACGCCGGAGTGGTGTGGGTTGCCGTCGGAAAATGCGGCGCATCGATTCGCGGTGCAATGGCTCGATCGGGGTAAGGTGCGCGAAGGGGTTTACATCCCGGACCGTGACACAGATTCGAAGCTGAACCATCTGGTTGGCGGGCGGCTGTTTCCGGGAACTCACCATCTTGCTGATTTTCAGATATGGGAATCAGATGGCAGGTTTCGCGTCGGGTATGACCGGCGGAAGGGAGACTGTTCGGTAAAGGTGGTGGCACGAGCAGTTGACCGCTGGCCGGCGGGTTCTGCGTTTGAGAGTTTCGGAGAAATCTCCGAGTTCTATCGCCAGGGAAACGTGGGTTGATCGGATGCTGGCGGCGGTTGTTGCGTCGAAGGGATGAAGCTCGATTGTCCCAACTGGCGATTGGAACCGCTCTTGGTTGAGCGATTTGAATCAGGCTATCTGCAGGACGAGCGGCGTTTTCCCAAGGGTAGCGTGGAATTCGATTCCGGCGTGTTGATGCGGAATCTGGAACATGGCTGGAACGGCTGCGGAATCATGCAGGTGGACGGGGAGAATTCTCATGTGGATGGATCGATCAGATCACTCGGCAATCAGACGGTTCCCGCCTAGCGGGCGAGAGGCGTTCCTGGAACGTGAGGGATGTCTGCATCTGATTGCAGATTGGACGGAAGTCCTGTTCCTCAACTTCCGGATCGATCAGGAGCGACTGCAACCTTTCGTTCCATATCCCTTGGATCTGTGCGAGGGGAGTGCCTGGGTGAGTTTGGTCGCATTCACGATGCGAGATCTTCGGCCGGCCTCGCTGGGGAAACTTGGCAAGATGATCTTCTATCCGTTTCGTGAGCAACGGTTTCTCAATGTGCGAACCTACGTGAAGCACGGAGAAGAACGCGGAATTCACTTCATCGCAGAATGGATCTCCGATTGGGTGAACGCGCAACTCGGGCCCATCGTCTATGGACTGCCCTACCGTTTCGGGCAATTGAACTACCATATGGAAGATGGGTGGATTCACGGCCAGATCGATTCGAAGGGGAACCGGCTGGCCTTCCGTGGATTTTGGGATGATACCGGAATGGCCCAATGCAGGGAAACAACTGACTCGTTTCTGCTGGAACGTTACGCCGCCTTCAACTCAGTGAACGGGAGAAACCGGATGTTTCGCGTTTGGCATGAACCTTGGATGCGGGTAGCAGCGAAGATTGAACTCACCGATGAGACTTTGCTCACGGCAGAATTCATCTGGTGGCCACAGGCTGAATTTGCCGATGCCCGATATTCTCCCGGAGTGGCAAACGTATTGATGGGAGCTCCGAGACGGGCAGTCAGTCGGCTTGAATGATCAAGGCAGCGAGATCATCGGCAGTTGTCGGGATACTGCGCCATTCGTGAATGCTGGTGGTCACGTGTTGAAGCATCGCACTGTTGGATTCGCCACTTTTCTCGAGGACCGCTTGGGCCAGTCGCCGAATTCCGAACGTCACGTTGCGCGAATCTGTAGCTTCGATAAGTCCGTCCGTGAAGAAAATCAGGCGCTCGCCCGAACGCAGTCTGAGAGAAACTTCACAATAGCTTCCATCCACGGGAAGCAGGCCGATCGGCGGACCCTTGAGTTCGGCCAGTTCCGACATTCGCTGCCCGGAAGCGGGCAGGGGAACGGGTTGCCCGGCATTCACGCAGCGAAGTTCCCGCTTCGCCCTGTCAATCACGCCGTACAAAAGGCGGAAGGATTGGGTGATTTTGGAATCATTGGCGTAACGTTGATTGAGTTTTTGACACAGTTTCGCCGGTGAACCCAGGTCGGCGGAACAGAGTTCGGAGGTTTCAGATTGTGACTGTAATTCCGCCGCCTTGATCAGTTGATCGCTCAGGGCACTGGCGAGCAGAGCCGCGGGAATGCCATGACCTTCCACATCGATGACAAAGAAAGCCGTAAGATTGGCGTCCAATCTGATCAGGTTGATGAGATCTCCGCCCAGTTCCGGGCAAGGGTGAAACTCCCAAGCGAAATTGATTCCGTTGCCGGAGAAATTCCGATCGGGCAGACGGGAAAGCACCATGCGAGTGGCGGCTTCAAAACTCGCCCGCATGCGTTGGTTGGAATCGGTGAGTTCACGGGTCATGGCCGCGATCCGTCGTCCCGCCCTGATTCGGACGTCCAACTCATCCCGGTGACAAGGTTTGGTCAGGAAGTCATCCGCACCGACTCGCAGACCGGCGACAATATCCTCCTTGGCCGACCGGGAGGTGAGCATGATGATGTAGACGTAATCGGTGTGCGCCCGTGCTCGAATGTGTTCCACCAACTCAATGCCATCCAGTCGTGGCATGTTCCAGTCGGTGATCACGATGGAGAAATCTCCCTTTTGAAACATCTGCCAGGCTTCCTCGCCATCGTACGCCACCTGAACTTCGTGTCCCCAGGCTTCGATGTCACTGGCCAGCTTGATCCGTGTCGGTTCGTCATCCTCGGCGATGAGGATTTGGATACCGGATTTCGTGATTTGCGATCCGTCCTCCCGGGCGACAAGCTTGTTCACTGCCGGTGGTTCGTGATCACGTATGACCTGCCTGAGATCGGCGGCAAAATCGACTGCGGAGGTCTGGCGGTCGGCCTGATCCTTGGCCAGAGCGGTCAGGCAAATGTGTTCCAGATCGTGAGGAACCTGGTGGACATACTGGCGGGGGGGCACCGGATAGTCGTGCTGAACCATCTGCAGCAGTTCGGCGACATCGTCGGAACGAAACGGCAGTTGCCCGGTAAGCAAACGGTAGAGAACCACTCCGAGCGCGTAGATATCCGTGCGCCCGTCAATCCGGCGATTCTGGCCAAGTGACTGTTCAGGTGCCATGTAGTTTGGCGTACCCTTGATGATTCCCTCGTGCTCATGCACTCCTTGTCCCCCCATTGTCTGGGCGGCGAGGCCGAAGTCTACGAGTACCGGAACTGTGCGATCATCACGTTGAGTCATGATGATATTCGCCGGTTTGACGTCGCGATGAACGATCCCCTTAGCATGGGCGGAAGCGAGACCATCGGCGATTTCGGCGACGATACGGGCCGCATCACGCCAGGAAACCTCGTTAAAGGTCGTCCATTGATTAAGATCAGGCCCTTTCAAGTATTCTGAAATGATATAGCATCGACCGTCGTCGACGCCGAC
>Ga0055584_100005184_pt1 | contig 12783 bp, 12 predicted proteins | sample OSDHelmetaG_FD_58716 | JGI IMG/M metagenome (GOLD analysis project Ga0055584, IMG submission 58716) | Pelagic marine sediment microbial communities from the LTER site Helgoland, North Sea, for post-phytoplankton bloom and carbon turnover... | ecosystem: Environmental > Aquatic > Marine >... | reverse complement strand
AACCCCGAACCTGCGGATTATGAGTCCGTTGCTCTAACCAATTGAGCTATGGGCCCTAACTATATAGCATAATTTATGCTTTATTTATATTAAAATTGTAACTACTTTTATCTGTCTTAAAGATAAATATAAAAATAGTTTAAAATTTCAAACTAAAAAGGAAAAAAACTTGCTAAAGCCAATTTTCTCAGAAAATGAAATAAAACTTGATGGAATTATATTCTTCTTTAAAAGTTATTTTACTAAAATATTAAAATTTAACGTAATATTTATTCTACTTTTTATCTTTTATTTTTTAGTAAAACCGACAGTTTATCACTCTAAGGTTTCATTTTATACAAATTATAACGAAGCTCCTCAAAGTTCCTTTTTAAGCATGTTGCCGGCTGGTATGCTTGGAGGAGGATTAGGCTATACAAGTCTTTCTTTTTCAATTCAAAATTATTTGTCTTCTGAGATTTTTTTGAAAGATATTGTAAATGAAACATATATTGTTGGCGATGATACAATTACTTTGTCAGAAAAATGGGGGTCTGACTATAATAAATTTTTCGTTCTCAATCCAATTACAATTTTAAAGCGTTTAAATTTTTATTTGGGTTATAACCGCGGTTTAGACGAAGGCTCTAAAAAGGAAATTTATGCTACATCTATATTGAAGAATTCTTTGATTTTTTCAGAGGATAGAAGAACTTTAATGAATGCAATATCTATTAATATTGAGAATGATTCAGATTTAGGTAAGCAAATTTTAGAAAAAGTTTATGATTCAATTGTTAATTATTCAAGCAACGTTGTAAATATTAAGGCTAATGAAAAAAGAAAGTTTATCTCTCAGAGACTTTCAGAAGTGACTGATAGCTTGGAAGGGGCAGAAGACGAAATGCTTAAATTTTCACAAGAAAATAAACAAATTCAAAACTCCCCAACTCTTACTCTTCACAAACAACGCCTTCAAAAAAATATTACATTATATAATCAATTGTATTTTACTCTTTCTGATCAATTAGAGCTTGCTAAAATAAACGAAAAAGACACAACAACTTCTTTCTTTCTTCTTGACGCGCCTGTAACTCTTAGAACAAATCAAGAGGGGAGTTTCGCTTCAAATTTATTACTAAATCTAGGATTAATTAATGTGGTTTTTTTGCTATTAATTGTTTTATTAAATAGGAAGAGTTTAATTAGGCAATGATTATTTGGTTAACCGGTCAACCTGGTAGTGGTAAAACTACATTAGCAAAGGAATTAATTAAATCTCTAAACAACATTCAAGCCCAAAATATTATTCATATTGATGGCGATGATTTGAGAGATATAAACAAAAATCAAGATTATTCAAAACAAGGTAGGATTAAAAATATATCTACGGCAATTTCTATAATGAGATTTTTAAGCAATAAAAATTATACTTGTGTCATTTCTATTGTAGCGCCATATGCTTTTTTGAGAGATGAACTAAAAGACGAATTTGAATTTATTGAAGTATACTTGTATACAGATGAAATTAGAGGAAGAGAAGAGTTTTTTGCAACAGATTACGAAATCCCACTAAAACCCACACTTTCATTAGATACCGGTAAAAAAAATATAAAGGAATGTAAAGATGAAATACTCAATGTTTATCGGAAGATGGCAACCTTGGCATAAAGGCCATCGATGGTTAATTGATAATAGATTAAAGCAAGATAAGAATGTGCTTATTTGTATAAGAGAAGTGGATAAAAGTGATAGTAACCCCTATAACCCCATGGAAGTAAAAGCTAATATTGAAAAAGAATTAGCTGAATTAATTAAGGTAAATAAAGTCAAAGTAATTATTATACCTGATATTGAATCTATAAATTATGGAAGAGGCGTCGGCTATGATATTATTGAGCATGTACCCCCCAAACAAATTGGTGATATTTCTGCAACAAAAATCAGAAAAAAATTATTTAAAAAGGGAAAGGAGTAAAGATGAATTATAAAAAATTGAAACCAAAAATAGGTATCATTGGAAAGGGGTTTGTAGGTTCAGCTGTTGCTCATGGCTTCTCTGCAGCATGTGGCTATGAATCTCAAATAAAAATTTATGATAAAGATTCGTCAAGATCTTTGCATTCACTCGAAGACACTGTCAATAACTCAGATTATATTTTTATTTCAGTTCCAACGCCAGCAAGTCCAAACGGAGGAATCGACTTAAAAATAGTCAAAGAAGTTGTTAAGGAAATTGAGGAGGTAAATATAAATGAAAATAATATTATTTTGCTTAGATCGACAGTGACACCTGGTACCACAGAAAATTTTGTAAAGGATTTCCCAACTTTAAGATTCGTATTCAATCCTGAATTTTTAACAGAAAGATCAGCTACATTTGATTTTTTAAATCAAAGTAGAGTTATATTAGGGGGCGAAATTAAAAATACATCAAAAGTTGCGGAATTATATAATGACAGGTTTGGAATTCACTTGCCTATAATTAAAACATCTTTTCAAACTGCAGAGTTGATTAAATATATGAATAACTTGTTTTTTGCTACGAAAGTTTCTTTTTTAAATGAAATGTATCGGGTTGCTGAACAGGTTGATGCTAATTGGGAGGAAGCAATTGAAGGTTTTGTTCTTGATGGGAGAATTGGACATTCACACTTGAATGTTCCTGGCCCAGATGGAAAATTTGGATTTGGTGGTAGTTGTTTTCCGAAAGACATACAAGCATTCATAGCTTTTGGTAAGCAGATTGGTGTTGATATGAATGTTTTAGAAGGTGCTTGGAAAACTAATTTAAAAGTTAGACCAGAGAAAGATTGGGAAAAATTAAAGGGAAGAGCTGTTTCTTCAGAATAACTCACTTCTAAAATAAATTTTTATTTTAGAAATTTAAATGAATTATTTATCAAAAATTAAAAACCAAACTTTTTTTTCACTACTTTCAATTTTTTTATCATTTATTTTTGTTTATCGCGTTCCGTGGCATGAAATAAAGTACTTCCATGATTTTGAAGTTTATAAGTTTAGAGTTGCAGAGCTATATTCAACAGGATACAATGAAGAAGTATTTGGAATTTTTTTAATTTTTAGTGAGCTCTTATGGACACAAATTTTGCAAGGATTACCATTATATTTTTATGATATTAACTCTGGAATTACTTTTATCTCATTTGTTACACTTAGCGTTTATATATACTTTACAGTAACAAGAGTTAACTTTTTAATTGCTTTTCCGTTATTATTTAATCCTATTTTTATAGATTTAATTATTTCTCAAGTTAGAATTGGTGTCTCTTTTTCTTTGTTATTAATAGCCTTTTCTTTGAGAAAAACAGTTATAATACCAATTTTGTTGATAATTTGTGCTACGCTTATTCACACTGCAACCTTATTATTGCTAGCAATTTTTATCACTCTATCATATTTTAAGAGAATCTTTAATAGTTATCAAAAATATTTTAAGTTTGCACTTATCCTGCCATTATTTATTATGATTTTTATTCAATTTGCATTATTGACTATTTTTGATTTTTTTGACGATGGAACACGAGCTTCATATTTTACTAATCCTATTTATAGTACATTTTTATTTACTTTGCCTTGGATTTTTTTTAGTGTCATGATTGCTATATTGCCCAAAAGCTCTTCTGTTGAAGAAAATATTGATTTTGTTATGTATGCAATTTCAATGGGTTCACTTTTTTTTGTCTCTAGTATATTCCAATTTTATGGTTCAAGATTTGTTGCAGTTTCTTTTCCAATATTTATAATCGCTATTAATTGCCTAATAAAACCATTTAGGTATTTAATGTTTTTACTATTGTTTTTATATCAATTAATATATTTCACTTATTGGGTATGACATATTTTCGTAAAAAATATAATGATTTCATACTTACTGATTACTTGAAGGATATTTCAACATTAGTAAGTGGATCTATCATAGCCCAACTAATTACATTCTTATCTATACCGCTTCTTTCAAGGATATATACACCTGAAGATTTCGGGGCATATTCTACGTTTATTACTCTTTCTGGCATATTTGGTTTAATTTCTAATTTACTTTATGATAGAGCAATCATATTACCCAAAAAGGATTCTAACGCCCTAAGTCTTTTTATAGCAGCAGTTTTTTTCTCTTTTTTAACCTTAATTTTTATTTTAACCACAATAGTTTTATTTAGGCCCTTACTATCGGATTATTTTGTAGGAATAAGTACATTGATATTCTTTTTAATCCCCTTGAGAGTTTTCCAATTAGGAATTTTTCAAGCCTCTGAACAAATTTCTATAAGAGATAAAAAATTTAAATCTACGGCAATTATAAGATCTTCAAATTCCTTTCTAACTTCATTATTCCAAATATTATCAAACATTTTTTATAACTTAAATGGCGGTTTAATACTTGGTAAAATATTATCAGATATAATTGCTACAATATTGTTCATAATTTCAAATATATCTTTCTTCTTAAAAAACATACCTAAAGTGAGCTTAGCCTCTGTTGCTAGTATTGTAAAAAAACATATTGTTTTTCCAAAATTTCAGCTGCCATCTATTTTTTCGAATACAGTTTCGCAATCATTGCCAATTGTATTTTTAACATCATTCTTTTCTTTGGAAATAGCAGGTTTTTATGGAATGAGTATGCGATTGCTAAAGCAACCTACAGAGTTAATTGGTTCCTCAACGCAAAATGTTTTTTATCAAAGAGCTACTGGTTTATTTAATAAAGGGGAAAGCATACTTGGTTTATTTACAAGTACAACATTAAATCTCACAAAAATTTATATTTTGCCAATGTTTGTAATCATATTTTTTGCACCCTTAATTTTTGAATTGTTTCTTGGAAGTGAATGGGTTGTCGCAGGTCAAATATCTCAAATTCTTATTTTTTGGTGTTTTTTTTCTTTTATTAAACCTCCAGCTATGATGCTATTTAATATTTTAAAGTTGCAACATATTCAACTTAGAATTGAATTTACTCAACTGTTTCTCCGGATAGCTGCTTTATTGACTGGATATATATTTTTTCAATCTTATTTAGTTTCAATCACTCTTTTTGTAATTGTTAGTGCCACTGTAGATATTTATACCTTGTTTTTTATTTACAACTCAGTTTTAAAAAATGAAACAGAGTCAAGTTTACAAAATAACAAAAAAATTGTTTTTATAATTAGCGGTCTTGGACAAGGTGGAGCAGAAAGAGTCCTTTCTATTGTAGCAAACGAGTGTGTAGGTAGAGGATTTGATGTAGAAATTATATCAGGATATAATCATAATAGTGCTTATAAACTAAATGATAAAATCAAAATACATTATCTAGGATTCAAAAGACTTAATATCAAAAATATATTCAAAGTATTTATTCCAATTGTTAGTAGGCTTTTAAAAATTACATCTGTTTTAAATCATTCTAATCCTGATTTAATAATCTCATTTGGAGATGCAACTAATGTGCAAGCAATAGTTTCAAATAAATTTTTAAGATTTAATTCAGCAAAGCAGATTATTTCAATTAGGAGCAATCCTGAAAAGCTGCATATTTTTTCAATGTTTGCAGTTAATATTTTTTATAGATTTAGTGAGCAACTCATTGTCCAGACATCTTTTGTAAAAAATTGGGCAAAACAGAGATTTTCAAAATTAAATGTCAAGATTATAAATAATCCTGTGAAATTTCCTAAAAATCAAGATGTAGAAAAAAATATTGATTTTCTGCATGTCGGTACAATAAAGTTTGAAAAAAATCATATTGATCTTATTAAGGCATTTAATATTTTTTCTAAAAAAATTGATAATTCCTCAAAATTATATCTTGTTGGGGGCGTTGAAAGTCATAGCTTGCTTACAAAAATAAAAGATTTAGTAAGATTGTATAACATTGAGCATAGAGTGATTTTTGCAGGTTCTCAAGAAAACATTGATTCTTTTTATAATAAAAGTAAGATTTTTGTTTTACCGTCCTTATATGAAGGTATGTCCAATGCATTGTTGGAAGCAATGAGCCATGGAATACCCTCTATTACCACAGCATATAAGGGTTCTTCTGATGTAATCAAAAATGGTTTTAACGGAATTATCGTCCCCCAAAAAGATATAAAAAGCTTAGCAAAAGCAATGCATGATTTATATGTTGACAAAAATAAAAGGATTTTCCTTGGAGGAAATGCTAAAAAAACTATTCAAGAGAATTTTAAGAAAGAAAAAGTTATGAAAAATTGGCTCAAAAGTATATATGATGAATTAAGAGAAGTCTAGCTCATAAAGATTTATCAATTTTTCAATGGAGTAGTTCTTTTTTACAAATTCTCTGCCTTCATAGCCCATTTTAATTTTTTTTTCAACAGATAAATTAGAAAATTTTTCTAAACAAGCATTTATACTTTCCACATTTTTGGGTTCAAATAAATATCCATTTAAACCGTCTTCAATTAACTCTTTACATCCTGGTACATTTGAAGCTAGCACTGGAACTTCCATGCTAAGTGCTTCCAAAATTACATTGGATAATCCTTCTCTGTAAGAAGGAAGTATCAAGCAGTCAACTTCTTCCATAAGAATTCTAATATTTTCGACATAACCCATATATTTAATTGAGCTATTATTACATTCTGTAATAAAATGTTCATAGTCAATTGAAGAAGGATTTTTTTTGTCATGATGTCCAGCAATTTTTAAAGTATCATTATAATTATATAAATGATTCTTAATGGCTAGCATGAGTTCATTGAGACCCTTTTCCTTTAAGAGTCTTCCAACGAACAAGTATTTTATTTCTTTTTTAGGAGTGTAATTATTATTTCGTTTAAACTTTTTGACATCTATACCTGAACCTGGAATTAGTCTGCATTGATTTTGATTAATAATTTTTAAGTTCTTAAATAAATCTAAATCTGATTGATTTTGAAAATAAACTTTAAATATATTTTTATGAGAAATTCTGTATAAAAATATTATGAATTGCTTCATTAAAAATGACTTTAAAAATGTAGTACCTAAACCAGAAATATTATTTATAGCTTTTATTTTTAGATACCTGGAAACTATTCCGCCAAAAATGTTAGGTTTTATTGTAGAATTAAAAATAATATTGGGTCTAATATTCCTAAATAATAAATAATATTGATACATTAGAAATGTGTCAGCAAAAATGCTTGTTCCATTAGGTTGGATTTTTACCACTTTTGTTATGACATTAAGATCTTCAAATTTCAACCTATAGTCATCATCTCCAGCTATTAAAAAAACTTCATAGTTTTTATTTTTGTAATGAAGAATTATATTTAGTCTTAATTGATATAAATGTTGAAAACTGTTTGCCGAAAAAATAACTTTCATTTTGAAAATTAATTTTTACGATTCTTATTTCATAATAATTTTTATTATTTTTAATTATAATATTCTTCGCTATTATAAGTTTTATGAAAAAAAAATTAAAATTATTAATTGATTTTACTTTAGCACTATTCCTGTTATTTCTTTTTAGTCCGATAATATTTTTATGTTCTGTACTTATTTTTTTTGATTTAGGCACCCCGATTTTTTTTAGACAAGAAAGAGGCGGTTTTAATGGAAAGCCATTTAGCATAATAAAATTCAGAACAATGAGAAGTGATGGAAATTTAAACCCATCAAAAACCAACGATAAAAATAGAACTACTAAGCTTGGTGCAATTTTAAGAAAATTTAGTTTAGATGAATTACCTACTCTCTTAAATATTCTTAAAGGCGAAATGAGTTTTGTTGGACCTAGACCTTTATTATACGAGTATAAAAATCTTTACAACAACCACCAGAAAAAAAGGTTTTTGGTTAAACCTGGTATAACAGGATGGGCACAAGTAAATGGTAGAAATAAATTATCCTGGGAAAATAAATTTGAACTTGATGTTTGGTACATAAATAATCAATCTCTATTTTTAGATTTAAAAATATTGTTTCTAACAATTTTAAAAATCTTTTCTAATAATGATGTAAGCTTTGATACATCTGTAGATGATATTAAGTTCAAGGGCTAAAATGAAAATAATAAATGCTGATACAAAACGATTTTCTTCTTGGGAATTACCATATATAGAGCACGGAAAGCCTACAAAATATGGATGGATAGCACATCATCCCCAAAATTTAAAATTGGGTAGATTTACAGATATAGGAGCATTTACTTATTTGAATGCTTTATACGGCATTGAAATCGATGAATATGCTCAGTTCGGGTCTCATTGTTCAATATATTCATATTCCTCTATTGATGAAAAAAAAGGGAAAGTGGTAATTGGATATAATGCAAGAATTGGCTCTCATACTACTATTATGCCTGGTATTACAATTGGAGAGAATGCAATAGTTGGTGCAAATAGTTTTGTTACAAGAGATATACCAAAAAATACATTTTTTGCTGGTTGCCCTGCAAAATTAATTAAGGAATTACATGAATAGTTGGCCTCATTTTGACCCTGAAGATATTCAAAAAGCTACCGAAATACTGAAATCGGGAAAAATAAACTACTGGACAGGTTTTGAAGGAAGAGAGTTTGAAAAAGAATTTTCAAGCTATACTGGGGTTAAATATTCTGTTGCAGTAGACAATGGAACAAATGCATTGATATTGGCAGCACATGCATTAGGAATTTCACGTGGTGACGAGGTAATTATGAGCCCAAGAACTTTTGTTGCGAGCGCTTTTAGCGTAATGCACCTTGGGGCAAAACCTGTGTTTGTAGATATTGACAGAAACTCACAAAACATTGACCCGAATTTAATAGAAGCAGCAATTACTCCTAATACAAAAGCAATTATGGCTATTCACTTAGCTGGCTGGCCTTGTGAAGTGGATATAATTCAAGAAATTTGTAATAAATATAATTTATTTTTAATTGAAGATTGCGCTCAAGCACACGGAGCAAAATTTAATGAAAAATCTGTTGGATCTTTTGGCGATGTTAATGCATGGTCTTTTTGCCAAGATAAGATAATGACAACAGCTGGAGAAGGTGGAATGGTAACCACAAACATAAAAGATTATTGGTCAAAGGTTTGGTCTTTTAAAGATCATGGTAAAAATTATGACACTGTATATAATAAAAAACATTCTTCAGGATTTAGATGGCTGCATGAAGATCATGGTACAAATGCTAGAATGACAGAAATTCAATCTGCTATAGGACGTCTTCAACTAAAAAAGCTAGACACATGGATTGATAAAAGAACAAAATTATCTAATATATTTAACAATGCTTTTAAAGATTTAGATGGGCTAAGAATCACTTTACCACCATCACACATAAAGCACGCATATTATAAATATTATGTTTTTACTGATCTTGAAAAGTTAAAATCAGATAAAGATAGAGATTTCATTATGAATTCACTAAATGATTTGGGAATTGCATGTTATAGTGGGAGTTGTAGCGAGATTTATAAAGAAAAAGCATTTGACAAAATGTTTTCTTCTCAAAAACCTTCATTAAAAGTTGCCAAAGAGCTTAGCGAAACATCCTTAATGTTCCTTGTTCATCCAACTATTAATGAAGAGGATATCTATAAAATTTGTGAGCAAACAAAGAAAATTATTAAACAATGTCAAAGATGAGTAGTTAAGATATGAATGAATACACTAAGCCATTTATTAAATTTTTCATTGATGTATTCATCTCTTTATTTTCACTAATAATCTCTTACACTTTCTTATATAATTTTCAATTTATTGGAAACAATGCTAATGATATTTTATCTCTGTTCAGCCTTTTTATTTTGGGATATATAATTTCATCATATTTAACGAAAAACTATGCATCAATTTGGGCGTATGCGAGTTTAAATGAAATTTTCAGGTTAGCATCGAATGTTGTAATATCCTTCTTCATTTTAATTATTTTTGCTTTTTTCTCTAAACTAGAGATTAATTATAAAGCAATAATTCTTTTTTATCTTTTATTTAGTTTTTTTGCAGCAAGTGCAAGGCTTTTAAGAAGATTCATTAAAGAAAGAGAAGATATTTTACTTGGAACTAAGAAAACTATCATTGTTGGTGTCAATAAAAAAACTAATGAATTCTTGAAAAATCCTCATAATAGAAATTCATATAATATTGTTGGAATTTTAGATGACAAGTATGAAAGAGGAAAAAAAATTCTTAATTATGACGTAATTGGCACTACAGCTGATTTAAAAAATATTATTAAAGAGTTTGATATTGAGATTGTAATATATTCAGGTATCTTTGATGATAATCTTTTAGTGAAAAAGAGTTTATTGAGAGAAGTTATTAATTTAAGTGTTTCATTTTTAACTATTGATCAGTCCTTGAAACAAGATATTCCTTTATCGCTTTCAAGCATGAACCAAATTAGGGAAATTGAGGATACACTTTTACATAAAGTAGAATCTGAAAAGTCAAAAAATATATTGGTTACTGGAGGAGCTGGTTATATCGGTATTCATTTAGTTCAAATGCTCTTAGATGATGACTATAATGTAACAATTTTGGATAATTTTACATTTGGTAAAAATTCTATTAAACACATCAAAAATCACCCAAAATTAACTGTTATTGATGGTGATGTTGCAAATATTAAACACTTGGTAAAAGCGGTTAAAAATAATAAATATGTAATTGCACTTGCAGCAATTGTAGGTGACCCTGCTAGTAGTATTGATGCTGAGGAAACGCTTAATTTAAATTATGAGAGTTCAAAAATTTTAACAGAAATATGCAATTTTTACGAAGTTGAAAAGTTAGTGTTTGCATCAAGTTGTAGTGTTTATGGTGCAAGTACGTCTGGATATTTGACAGAAGATTCTCCGTTAAATCCTGTGTCACTATATGCGAGGACTAGAATATATTCAGAAAACTATATCCTAGATAATAGTAAAATTACCAGTCCAACAATATTAAGGCTTTCAACAGTATTTGGTTTTTCACCAAGAATGAGATATGATTTAGTAGTTAATACCTTATTAATAAGAGCATTGCGTGATAAGAAATTTAGTGTTTTTGGAGGTGATCAATGGAGACCATTTGTTCACTCTAAGGATGTAGCAAGAGCATTCAAATTAGCTATTGAATCAGATAAAAAATTAACCCATAAACAAATATTTAATGTTGGTTCAGATGACATGAATTTCACAATTGATCAAATTGGAGATAAAGTTTCAGCTAAATTTCCAGGGGCAGAATACAATACAGTAGAAGAGGATATTGACAAAAGAAATTATAAAGTCTCGTTTAATAAAATTGTCACACAATTAGGATTTAAGAAAAAATATGATATTGAAATGGGTTTGGACGAAATGATAGTAAAAATTAGTCAAGATGATTCGTTATTGAATTATGAAGACAAAGTTTATTCAAATTTTTCACAACTTAAAGATTCATTTTCGGAATCATAGTTTGAACAACTAATTCTCCAATTGCTAATGAGGCAGTAAGACCTGGAGAATCAATTCCTATCAGATTAATTAAATTCGGAAATCCATTTTTATTCTCTTCATTTATATAAAATTCAGAAAAATTATCATTTGTAAAAAAAAGTTTTGGCCTTACACCTGAATAATCAGGAGTCAAATCATCAAACTGTAAATCTTTTATATAGTCCTTAGCACTATCAAAAAATTTCTTTTGGGAATTAGTATTTACGGTATAATTAAAATTATTTGCTTCAACTTTTTCATAATCAGGTCCTATTTTTGTTCTGCCTGTAGAATCAAAACTTATATGAATACCTAAAGAGTCATCTGATTGTGGAAGAGAGTAAACTAATCTGTCAAAACTATTTCTCCACTTTGAACTTAGAGCGAAATAGGAACCTTTATAAAATTTTAATGACGGTATTTTAAGATTTTTACCCATTATTTTATTTGCAATATTATAACTGTTAAGCCCTGCACAATTAATAATGCTTGAAGCACTAATAATTTCAATTTCTCTATTTTTTCTTTGTATTTTTAATTTATATCTATCTTTTTTTTTCTTGATTTCAATCGGATTGCTTTCAAAAATAAATGTGCAGCTTCTCGAAGCAATTCTAAACAAATGGTTCATGTAATCATGTGAATCAATAACTCCAGAGGATTCAATATATATAGATCTATCTGAAATTATATGTTGTTCCATTTTTGATGATTGTTTAGATGTCAAAATATCATATTCAATTCCTTTTTTGGTGAGTGATTCAGTAAATGAGTTAAAATTGTTAATTTCTTCTTCTTTTGATACAACAATCTTTCCACAATTTTTGTACCAAATTTTATTTTCTTCACAAAACTTATAAACCAGTTCATTACCTCTTTGGCATAATTGATATTTTAGGCTGCCTTGCGGGTTGAAAATTCCAGAATGAATTACCTCACTATTTCGACTGGAAGTAACCTTCCCAAAATTATCTTCTGAATCAATAACAAGTACACTCAATTTTGTTTTTGATAAAAAATGAGCAATAGATAAACCTATAGCCCCAGCACCGATTAATGTTACATCAAATTCTGGATTTTTTGACATTAGTACCTATATTGATCTTTTTTGAATGGTCCATTTATATTAACCCCAATGTATTTTGCTTGAGATTTTGTTAGTTTTGTTAAATCAGCATCCAGATGTTTTAAATGAATTCTAGCAACTTCTTCATCTAGCTTTCTGGGTAAATCATATATTCCAGTCGCAGGTTTATTTTTTGCTAAAAAAACTTGAGCTAAAACTTGATTTGAAAATGAAGTTGACATGACAAAACTTGCATGGCCTGTTGCACACCCTAAGTTAACTAGCCTACCTTCAGCCAAAATAAAAATTTGCTTACCATTTTT
>Ga0055584_100005183_pt1 | contig 12786 bp, 8 predicted proteins | sample OSDHelmetaG_FD_58716 | JGI IMG/M metagenome (GOLD analysis project Ga0055584, IMG submission 58716) | Pelagic marine sediment microbial communities from the LTER site Helgoland, North Sea, for post-phytoplankton bloom and carbon turnover... | ecosystem: Environmental > Aquatic > Marine >... | reverse complement strand
CGCGCGCGCAAGGATTTCAGCTCCGCGTAGCCGCCACCCGCATCTAGCTGTTCCAAGGCGCGTTGCACCCCGTGTTCGCCTTTCTGATGACGTAGATCGAGATCATGAATGACTAAAAAGTTGCTTGAATTGATACCTAAGCGCTGCAAGCTGTCTTCGTAGGAACGCCGCACCGCAGCGCCGCTGTAGTCGAAACGCAACACGAACGGCAGGCCGCCGCGCCAGCGGCCAGCAAACTCGGTTTCAGCAAAACGGCCAGGGTCTGCAGGTCGCGAGTACAAGCGCCCTACTTTGGTTGACAAAATAAAGTCATCGCGCGGCTGCTTGCGCAAGAATGTACCTAGACGATGTTCGCTCAGGGTATTGCCATACCACGGCGCAGTATCGAAGTAGCGCACGCCCGCCGCCCACGCCGCCGTCAAGGCCTCAGTAGCTTGTGCATCTGAGGTAAGCTCCTCCGGATCGCCGAGAGTGCCAGCGCCGAAGCCTAAACTCGTGACTTCGGCCCCAGCTGAACCGATTGCACCAAGCGCACTTGGATCCATTTTTAGGATCGCCTCCTGTCATTGCTCGTGTTCAATAGTAAAACACCACAGATCGTCGCATCGTCTCGACCAGCTCCCAAGCGAGCGCTCACTCGTGGCCTTTGCCCGGCACTGGCGTGGCCGCGGGAGTGCCACTCACCAGGGCTTGCTCGCGCCCACCGAACTTCTCTACCAAGGCATTCTGATCATCCTTAGCTAAGCGGTCGATTTGCTCCGGGGTTTTACCACCCAGCTCACGCACCAGCGCGGTGTGCATCTGCTGTTCAATATCCACATGGCTCGGATCACCAGCTAAATTGTTGGTTTCTTCCGGGTCGAAACGCAAATCAAACAGCTCCGGCGAATAGTCCACATAGTAGTGATATTTCCAGCGTGCATCGGCGATCATAAAGCCGCCTGTGGGTGAGCCCACGGCGTGATATTGGCTCAGCACCACACGCTGCTGGTCGCTGTGTCCAAGCATTTGCAGCAGAGATTTTGAGCTTCGATCATGGCCATCTTCCAGGTCGGCAACGCCGGCCGCATCCAGGAAGGTCGCATGCAAGTCGGTCAGGTTCACAGGCGTGTAATTAACGTCGCCAGCCGGCACCTCAGGCCCCGCAATGATCATCGGCACGGCGGCGGACTCCAAATACATGTTGGATTTGCCCCACAGCCCGCGCTGCCCGAGATTGTCGCCGTGATCGGATGAATAAATGACAATAGTGTCGTCAGCCAACCCGCTTTCATCAAGCGCACGCAAGATGTTGCCAATTTTCTCATCAATGAAAGTGCACAAAGCCATATATCCAGCAATCGCCAGCTGGCGTCGCTGCGGATCGTTGGCGAAATGCATTTCCTGGCTGGTCAAAGCCTCACGGCGCGCCACCCACGGGTGCTGCGCAAAACCATCCTCAGGTAACAACTTGGAGCGCTCTAAGGCGTCAAGCGGATACAAATCGAAGTAGGCTTGCGGTGCGACCAAGGGAAAGTGCGGTGCCACCATGCCAACAAACAAGGTCCACGGTTTGTCGTCCGGCGCCGCGCTGCGGGCGCGCAGCCAGTCAACGGTGCTATCAGTGACATCCTGGTCGAACTGATTGTAATTCGACCAGCCCGGTCCGATGTTCTTCAGCATGACCCCATCACGCCGCCCGCTTGGCAAGGGATCGCGCACTGAGCCCCACACCTGCCCAATGCCTTCCCAGATGTGCATGGCCAAGGTTTGGTTTGAGAACCCAGTTGGCTGCGCTGCATCTACGAAATGCAGTTTGCCGATGGACTCAACCCGATGACCTTGTTGTTGCAGCGCATGGCCCCAGCCCTGAATCGCGCCGTCATAGGCGATGGCATTGTCCCAATTGCGCACCTCGTGCACTGGTAGTCCGGTAGCTAGTGCGCCACGCGCTGGCACACAGATAGGCGACGGCGTGTACGCATTAACAAAACGAGTACCACGACGCGCCAGCGCATCCAAATTCGGCGTCTTGACCAGCGGTGAACCGGATATGCCCATGTGGCGGGGATCATGTTCATCAGAGAATAGAAACAGTACGTTCGGGCGTTTTTCAATCATGCAGGACCCTATCCGAGTGAGTTGGGAAACAATCTAAGAACAGCCGTCGCAATCGGGCACGAGCGCGTGTCAGAACTTGGCATGCCTACCGTGCAACCAACGGCACAGAACAGTTTGCCAACAGGTTCGAACCGCACACTGCGTGCAGGCACCACGGCTGTGGCATTACCCCAGGACAGAAAAACTGCTATCTGGGTTGATAGTTCGCTTGCGCGAGAAGAAACCGGTTTGCAGGTCGCGCGCGGTGTAAGCGCCATGTACCACAACCGGATCAACATCATGGTCGCGACCGTTCTCACACAACTCAATCAGGGTTGCCATCATCAGACCAGCGATGGGTGCATTCTTGAACTGATTGCCGCTGGTACCGATCGCCATGTAAAACCCGTCAACGCAGGATTTGTCATAGATCGGGATCCAGTCGTCAGACACATCGTAGAGATCCACCACGCCTCGACGCTGCGCGGTCACCCCTAAGGTCGGGATACGTTGCCCCATGCGATGGGCTTGCGCCGTCCATTGGTCAGTGAAGTCGCGATTGAAATCGTCAGGATCAACCCATTCGCGCTCATCGCATTCTGGGTCTTCGCTACCGACCAGAATGTAGTTGCCTTGCTCGGGCCGGGAGTAGACAGAGATATCGCTGTCGGAAGTGACAATGCCATCGCGGTCCCATTGCACGCCTTCAGGCGCTGGCAAGTGAGTCACTTCTTGGCGAAGTGCGCGCGTTTTGATGGTCATATCAGCGGTCGCGCCAACCATCTCGTTAATAATGTATGAGTGCGGGCCAGCAACATTCACCACCACCGGCGCGCTCAAGACCGTGCCGTCTTGCAGTGTTACGCCGGTAACGCGCCCGCTTACTTGCGGGATTTCCTGAACCTTGGCGTTGAATCGAAACTCGGCGCCAGCAGCTTCGGCTGCGCGTTGTAGGTTATGGGTCGCAAGCTGCGGGTCGTTGATATAGCCGGCGCGCTCAAAGAACACACCGCCAGGGACCTCACCACCAGTGGGCTGCGCAAACCCGGGCGAATTAAATGCTTTGGCCGGCGCAAACTTCTGCAGCGAAAACATCGGCAGTTTTGCAGTGATCTCGCTCGGACCCCACTCTTCGAATGGAATACCAAGGGCGCGCTGGTGCGCAATAACATTGGCGAGCGAGTCATTGGACTGCGTTTTCATCACCATACAACCGTTATTGATGAACTTGGCATACCCGCGCTCGTCTTCCACGCCGAGGTAATCAGCCCAATTGGCCCAATAGAAGTAGCCTTCATGCGCTAGTGCAGTGCCTTCCAGAGTCGAGTAATGGGTGCGAATGATGGCGCACGAGTTACTGGTGGAGCCGTAGCCAGACGCGGGCAGCGAATCGACGTTCAGGGTTTTGAAGCCCTTGCGGGACAACTCCAGCGCTGTAGCAGCCCCGATGATGCCAGCACCGATAATGATGACATCATAGCTTGACTGCGCCGGTGTGAATGTGGGCATCTGGACTCCTTAATCGTGAACGTTGAAATGCTGTGTGGTGGCCAGGCGGCGCGCCTTGAGCAGCGCCGAGAGCAACAACCTACGCGCGCCGCAGACTCAAGGCCTGAGCCATTGAACACCGTGCCGCAGCGTAAGTTTAACGCCCCGGAGTGCACCACTGTAGTCCATTTGGCCTGCGCTCAGTAGTGCTCTTGTGGCGGCGGTCGCGGGTGGCACTTGAGCGCCCTGCAGGTAGCCGCGCAACGGCGCAATATTGCACCGTGATCGAGCCTTCCACCCGGCCGGGTGCGCGCGCAAATGTAGCCCCGTCAGGCACAGGTAGCCTTGAAGGCCTCAAGGCGGTACAAAATCGGTATCTCACAGCGTATAGTGCCGTCTGCCTTCCATAAGCCGTAGATGCGGTATTTGCTTTCGCATTACGCCAAACTGTGCACTAACACTAACCAATGAAATCGACAGATACTTCCGACCCGCAATACTTCCATCGCGTGGTCGATTGTCAATTCGCATGCCCAGCTCACACCGATGTACCTGAGTACATCCGTCTGATTGCTCAGGGCCGCTACTCCGATGCTTACATTGCGAACCGGCAGACCAACGTTTTCCCAGGCATTCTTGGGCGCGTTTGCGACAGACCATGCGAACCCGCATGTCGGCGCGGACGGGTTGATGAGAAGCCCGTCGCAATCTGCCGCCTTAAGCGAGTCGCCGCAGACCTGCGCGACGACGTTAGCGAGTTTCTACCAAAGCCTGCACCAAGCAAGAACGGCAAGAAAATTGCGTTAGTCGGTGCCGGTTGTGCTTCGCTGACGGTAGCCAACGATCTCGCGCCACTCGGCTACGACTGCGTCATCTTCGAGGCCCTCGATACCACCGGCGGCTTGATGCGCACCAACATTCCGTCGTTCCGCCTGCCGGGCGCAGTGCTAGACGAAGAAATTCAGTACATTCTCGATGCGGGCGTTGATCTGCGGCTAAACAGCCCGGTCAACAGCTTTGCGGAACTGCTAAAAGAAGATTACGACGCCGTATTCGTTGGCACCGGCGCTCCCAAAGGCAAAGAGCTTGAGCTGCCAGGGCGCTACGACACCGATCGAATACATATAGGTATCACCTGGCTCGAATCGGTCGCCTTTGGCCACGCTGACAGCATTGGTGAGCGCGTACTCATAATCGGTGTTGGCAACACCGCGATGGACTGTTGCCGCAGTTCTCTGCGCCTCGGTGGTAAAGACGTCAAGGTTATTGCACGTAAAACACGGGAATTCTTCAAAGCTTCGGATTGGGAGCTTGAAGACGCCGAAGGCGAGAATGTCGAGGTCGTTGAGTGCTTGTCGCCAACCTCATTTGTCACCGAAGGCGGCAAATTGGTGGCGATGCGCTTCGAGCGCCTCGAATACAGCGAAGATGAAAACGGGCGCTTACGATCAAGCGTCGCCGAAGAAGTCGAGCTGCCATGTGACGACGTCATTTTAGCCATCGGGCAAGAGAATGCGTTTCCATGGATTGAACGCGATATTGGCATCGAATTCGACCAATGGGACGTGCCAAATGTCGACAAAGTCACGTTTGAATCAACCCGCAAGGGCGTGTTTTTTGGTGGTGACGCGGCATTCGGGCCAGAGAACATCATCTGGGCAGTAGAGCATGGCCATCAGGCCGCAATTTCGATTCATCGCTACTGCGAAGGCGAAGCGCTCGAAGCACGCCTGCCGTTTGGCATGAACTTGCAAAGCCGCAAGATGGGCATGCACGAGTGGAGCTTTAGCAACGACTTTGATGGCTCGCGCCGCAGTGTAGTGCCGCAAGTTGAGCTCGGCCAGAGATTTAAAGATCTCGCGATTGAGGTAGAGCTCGGCTTTACCTACGAACAAGCGATGCAAGAGGTAGAAAGGTGCCTTAACTGCGACGCGCAAACGATATTTGCCACTGATCGCTGTATCGAATGTGACGCCTGCATCGACATTTGCCCAGTACATTGCTTGACCATGATCGATACCCGCGAGGGTGAGTCTGAAGATATTTTCCGCACCCGTTTAAAGATGCCTGCTAAGAACCCGACCCAGGCGCTTTACATCTCCGATGCGCTCAAGCATACGGGCCGGGTCATGGTCAAAGACGAAGACCTCTGCGTGCACTGTGGATTGTGCGCGGAGCGGTGCCCAACAGCCGCGTGGGACATGCAGAAATCTACGCTGCTGGTGCCGTACGCAAAAGACGAAATGGAAGGAAGTGGCTCATGGCACACGCAAGCGGCGGAGTAAACGACTTTGCCATCAAAATAGGCAACGTCAACGGCACCGGCTCCGCCAGCGCCAATAGCTTGCTGATGCGCTCCATATTTAGAATGGGCGTTCCAGTCACGGGTAAGAACTTCTTCCCGTCAAATATCCAGGGTCTACCAACTTGGTATGAGATTCGGGTGAGCGGCGATGGTTATCTTTGCGCGAGCGGCAAAGTCCAAATAATGGTCGCGATGAACGCGCAGACCTATGCCCAGGACATCGCCTGCGTTGAGCCTGGTGGCACCTTCATCTACGACTCTAGTTGGCCGCGCGAGAAGATGTTCGCCCGCGAAGATGTCAACGTTATCGGCATACCACTTGCACGCATGTGCAATGAGCTCTACGCCGACCCGCGCACCCGCATCTTAATGAAGAACATTGCCTATTTTGGCGCGCTGGTAGCCTTGCTCGACATCGACATGCGCGTCGTTGAGGCGCTCATCCAGGAGCAATTCGGTGAGCGCAAGAAACATCTTGTGGCCTCCAATCTCGAAGCCATCAAGATAGGCTTTGATTACGCTAAAGAACATCTGTCGTGTCCGCTAGCGACACGCGTCGCACCCGCCAATGGCACCGATGGTTACGTGATGATGGATGGTAATACCACCGCCGGGCTCGGCTGCGTTTATGCAGGCGCAACCGTCGGGGCTTGGTACCCGATCACACCTTCAACCTCACTGATGGACGCTTTCGGTGCCTTTTGTCAGCGTTTTCGGGTCGACAAAGAAACCGGTGAGAAAAACTTCTGCATTGTGCAAGCTGAAGATGAACTCGGTGCCGCTGCCATCGTACTCGGCGGCAACTGGGGTGGCGCGCGCGCATTTACCGCAACTAGCGGCCCCGGCGTTTCGTTAATGTCAGAGATACTTGGTTACGCCTCATTCACCGAAGTTCCGATGGTGTTGTTTGACGTGCAACGTACTGGCCCATCAACAGGATTACCGACGCGTACACAACAATCTGACGTGATGGCTGCTGCCTACGCTTCGCATGGCGACACCCGACATGTGCTGCTGTTCCCCGCTGATCCGGGCGAGTGCTTCGAACACGCGCTGGCCGCATTCGACGCTGCTGAGCGCCTGCAAACGCCAGTTATCGTGCTCACTGACCTCGATATCGGCATGAACGATTGGATGACCAAGAAACCGGTTTGGGACACTAACTATGTGCCTGATCGCGGCAAGGTCATGGACCGCCAAGCACTAGAAGAGGCAGCGGAGTTCCATCGCTACGCCGATGTCGACGGCGACGGCATCCCGTATCGCAGTTATCCGGGTGTGCACGCTAAGGGCGGGTTCTTTACACGCGGCTCAGGGCACAACGAGAAAGCGCAATACACCGAAGATGGCGGCGACTACGTGCGCTTAATGAACCGTCTGCGGCGCAAGCTCGACGGCGCTCCTAAGCATCTGCCCGCGCCAGTGTTCAAGCAAGCAGAGCAAGCAACAAAGATAGGCCTGATTGCCTACGGCAGCTCAGACCAAGCAGTGCTTGAAACGCTCGACCGCTTACACGATGAAGACCGCCACCTTAACTACATGCGGATACGTTCATTCCCATTCGGACGCGATGTGCAAAAGTTCCTCGACAGCCATGATCAGATATTCGTAGTCGAACAGAACCGCGACGGGCAGCTACGTACATTACTGCTCAACGAGCTCGATGTAGACAAACGCAAGCTGGTCCCAATTCTACATTTCGACGGCATGCCCTTGAGCAGCAGCGCTGTGCTCGCCACGCTACAGACTGCGCTAGCGCAGGAGATCGCCGCATGAGTTTCATCACTAAACCGCATGTCGTTCACATGGAGATGCCGGCGAATCAGCTTGGTTTAACCATGCGTGATTACGAAGGCGGTATGTCGACGCTATGCGCGGGCTGCGGGCACGATTCGATCAGCTCTGCGATCGCACAAACCTTCTTCGAGTTAGCGATACCACCGCATCGTGCGGCAAAGGTTTCTGGCATCGGCTGTTCATCCAAGACCCCTGCATACTTCTTGCGCGGCTCGCACGGCATGAATGCAGTGCATGGGCGCATGCCTGCGGTTGCCACTGGTGTGAGCGCCGCGAATCGCGAGCTGCATGTGCTGGGTGTGTCTGGGGATGGTGACTCGCTGTCAATTGGACTCGCGCATTTTGTGCACGCCATGCGGCGTAATCTGAACATGGTCTACATCCTCGAGAACAATGGTGTCTATGGTCTAACCAAAGGACAGTTCTCGGCTTCAGCTGATTTAGGCGCGACCGCCAAAGGCGGCGCATCCAACCTGCAACAAGCGCTCGATCCGATGCTAGTGGCCCTGAGCTCCGGCGGCACTTTTGTAGCCCGCAGCTTCTCCGGCGACAAGAACCAGCTGGTACCGCTGATCAAAGCAGGCTTGGAGCACCCCGGGTTTGCGCTGATTGACGTCATATCCCCGTGCGTAACGTTCAATGATCATGAGGGCTCAACTAAGAGCTATGCGTACGCACGGGACGCCAGCCGCGAGATAGTACACACCGATTTTGTACCGCACGCTGAAGCCATTGAGGTTGAACTAGCGCCGCATGGCACAACAGCTGTAACGATGCACGACGGTAGCCAGATACTGATGCGTCAGACCGACAGCGGCTATGACCCAAGAGATCGCGCCGCTGCGTTTTCTGCCGTCGTAGAGCATCAGCAGCGCGGAGAGATCCTAACCGGGCTTATCTATCTGAATACAGAAGCCGCAGATCTCCACCAAACAAATCAAACCACAGCGAAGCCGCTTACCGAGGTCGACTACACCACTTTGTGCCCAGGCGCGCAGGCGCTTGAAGACCTGATGGCTGGCTACGCTTAAGCCCGCAACTTCAACATTCACCGTAACGGCGCTTACGGTGAATGGTCACGACGACGCGGGCTTAAGCAAGGCGTGTTACCAAAGTTGTCAGAACTTGAGGCAAAACTATTTGCACCTTATAAAGCCGCGCGCGTTAAGATCGAGTTGCACAGCAATAAATCAATGACGTAATTACCTATCTGATATTTTTAACCGCATTTCATGCACACGGACGTCGCCAGTGCGACAATAAGTATAGAGTTATTCCAAGCACCTGAACCTGATTCAAATGCGACAGTTGGATGCTGGTCAGCCTCATCCATTTTCACTTGCTACTTGCGTCGCAAATATTTCGGCTCACAATGTGCAATTGGCCCCCCTTTGAAGATGCCTGGAGAGGCAGATGTCACGCTCCCTGCAAGAACAATTGATGTCTTTGGGCCTCGCCACTGAAGAACAGCTGCGAGATACGCGCCCGAAGAATAAATCGGGCCCTAAGCCTGGTCCGAAGAAGAAAAAGGCTCGCTCTGGAAAGCCCCGACGGGCAGCCCGAACGCAAGACTCGACCGCTGCCGCGCCGCGTCCGCATTCGCCTACCCGCGACACCGGTAAACGCCGCGGACAGAACGAGCCCTCACCGGAAGAGAAAGCGTTACGCCAACAAGTACACAAAATGATCGCAGACACGCACGAACCACGTGGCGAAGAAGCCCAAGTGCCTTTTCATTTTGTCAAAGGCTCGCGAGTTAAGCGCATCTACGTAACTGAAGATCAACAACGGCGACTATCAGCAAACGAGCTCGCCGTTGCGGCGATGAAAGGCCGGCACTACGTCATTCCAATTGAGACTGCGCGTAAAGTGCGCGAACTCATTCCACCATACTTTATCTCGATGGGTGAAGAACAAGCGGACATAGATCTGAGTGACGTAGATGATGAGTACTCAGACTTCCAGGTTCCTGATGATTTAATGTGGTAGCTCGGCAAAGGCGCGCCTAGTTCTGTAGTGTACGCGCGAACGCAATAAAAACTTTGAGGCAAAGGGCCAAAGCTGTGCGACTCTAGCTAGCTGCAACGCCTATAGCTCAGGCCGAGCCCGCATACATATCGCGTAATGTCACAACAAAGCGACAGCCGCCACCGTCACGCGCCTCACAAACCACACCCCCGCCGTGGCGCTGGGCGATCTGACGCACTAGCGCGAGCCCGACACCAACTCCGCGGTCGCGTCCCTCACGGATGCCAGCGGGGCGATAGAACGGCTCAAAAATGCGTTCACGCAGGTGCTCAGGCACGCCCTCACCGTTATCCTCAACGATAATCGTCACAACATCGTCAACACGGCTTAATCCAACCGTCACCTCATCACCGCCGCTGTGCCTGCGCGCATTCTCAAGCAAGTTGCGCAGTAATCGCGATAACCAACGCTCTTCGCCGTGAAACGACGTACTTTCCCCATTGACGATTGCGCCGACGCGTGCGCTCGCCTCCGCGGCAACCACAAGCAGATCGAGCGTGTCTAGGTCGCTCGGCTGCAAGCTCGAAACTTGAAATCGACTGGCGGCTAATAGCTCGTCGATCAGCTCATCGAGTTCAACGATGTCATTTGAAACCTGCTCGAGTAGCGCTGCTCGTTGTTCGGTCGCGAGTAATTCAACTGCCATGCGAATTCGCGTCAGTGGCGAACGCAGCTCATGTGAAGCACCAGCAAGCATCGAGTTTTGCGAGCGCACTAAGGCTTCAATACGTTGCGCCGCACGGTTAAAACTGCGCGCCAGCACAGCCACCTCATCGCGACCTTCAACTTTTACGCGCGCGCCTAAATCACCACCACCGAGCTCGTCAACACCGATGCGCAAGCGCTCCAAGCGCCGCGTGATTCGACGCGCCAATGGATAAGCACCCACACCAACAACAACTGCCAGTAAGGCCAACGTCGCGATCCAATGTGGGCCACCTGGCCGCTCGTGCCCAACCATCGCCCAACGCCCGTCAGGCAAACGCACACCGGCTAGCAACGATCCGCGACGAACCCGTACCCAAGCTTTGCGATTGGCGTGGTCATCGCGGCGCGCGATGGGCGTGCCTGCGGCAGCAATAATTTCGCCTGCGGCAGTGGTTACAGTGAGATCCACGTCAAGCTGGCGCTGCCAATGCTCTAACACCTTTTCTAGCTCTTCCCGAGGCGCATCAGCGGGCGGCAATAAGGCTGCCGTGATCAGTGACACCGCACGCGCCTTATGGTCATCATCTAAGTCATCTTTGAATGCCACGAAGGTCAATGCAGTCAAGGCGGCGAACAGAAATATGATGCCGAGAATTGCTAGGTAAATATGTAAGTACAGCCGCCCAGGACGGCGACACTTTCGATTCAACAAGAAACTAACTCCCAGCGCTGACAGTGTGTCTCGTTATGGCGACCAGCGCGCTCAGGCATCCTGATTGCGTGCAAACAAATAACCCGCACCACGCAAGGTCAACACCCGCCGTGGCGCTTTCGGGTCAACTTCAATAGCCGCACGAACGCGCGAGATGTGTACGTCAATACTCCGATCGAACGCTTCAAGCTGATGTCCGCGCAAGTGATTCATTAGTGCGTCACGCGACATCACCCGCCCGGCATTGCTGGCGAGTGCAAACAGCAGGTCGAATTGATAGCCGGTCAGATTGCATGGCTGCCCGTCAAGGCTTACCAAGCGCTGTTCTGCGTCAATCTCCAGCCCTCCGAAGCGCAACACCGAACGCGCTGGCTCCGCGCGCTGTGCGCGCCGCACAATTGCACGCACCCGCGCCAATAATTCACGCGGATTGAAGGGCTTAGGCAAATAGTCATCAGCACCGAGCTCCAGGCCAACGATGCGATCCATTTCATCGCCGCGCGCCGTCAACATCAGAATCGGAATAGTCGATTCGGCACGTACCGTTCGGCACACTTCGAAGCCATCACCATCCGGCAGCATTACATCAAGAATGAGCACCTCGAAGTGGCGCTCACGCAGGCTGCGAAGGCCACCCGATACGCTTGCCTCGCAGTGCACCGCAAAATCCATCTGCGCCATGTACTGGGCAACCATGCTGGTCAGATGCTCATCATCATCGATCATTAATACCGCAACAGGCATGTGCGCCTCACAATTCGCTTGAGCAAGCGTCGAAGTGTGCGCAATGCGGGCAACATAGACCAGACCTTATCAATCTCGTCGCGCCTAAGCACAATGTCCAGCGGTGCAGCTTGGCCCGCTCTGCGGCGCCTGCAAGGCTTAGCCGGACAAGCCCTGCAGGCGCCGCAGCGGTTCGAAGGCCGTGCGGCCAGTCGTCTTAGCGACGGTGACGGGCAGTCATTGCAAGCAGCTGTTGACGCTGCTGCGGCGTCAGAACCTTGGCTGCTTGGCCGAGCGCCGCTGTTAACCGAGCACTGGCAGCATCGAAGACTTGCAGCTCCGCTTGGCGCAAGGACTCCAGCGCTTGTTCGTCCAGGTTTGGCCGCGCCAACAACTCGACCAGATCACGTCGATTGCCCCGATGGCGCTGGACTAAGGGATACACATCGTCAACGGTCGCGCCGAGAATGGTCTTGATCGCACTCTTCTGCTCAGCTGTTGCATCCACCGTACCAATGACCCAGGCGGCCCCGTCGGCTACACGCTCACGCGCTTGCTCAAGCGAGTGCGAGCCGTGGCCAGCGTGCTGCCACATACCGCGCATCGCGCCGTGCGCGTAGGCGGTCGCCGCGCCAGTGGCAATGCCCCCGCCAATCGCACCAACACAAAGAAGTGCGGTCACCTTGAGCCACCTGCGGCCGCGGCCGGCGCCAGTCGACGGCGGCGAGCTTTGCGTTGACTGGCGAGCGCCGCGAGCCGTGTCGTCTGTGCCCGCATCCCTAGGGTCTGACTGGCCTTTCGTGCTGTCGTTTTGAGATGAGTTAGTCATGAGTACAATCTCCAGTGCTGTAGTCTTGCTATTGGCCGGAGTACCCGAGCCATGGACGCTGAGCCTAAGCGCGTCACGTTGCGGCGAACTGTCTGAGCGGTAAAGAAATGTAAAGCTGCGTGAGTGGCGCGACGTGGGGAAATCTGACGGGGCGTGCACAGCACGCGCGCGACGACT
>Ga0055584_100005182_pt1 | contig 12790 bp, 11 predicted proteins | sample OSDHelmetaG_FD_58716 | JGI IMG/M metagenome (GOLD analysis project Ga0055584, IMG submission 58716) | Pelagic marine sediment microbial communities from the LTER site Helgoland, North Sea, for post-phytoplankton bloom and carbon turnover... | ecosystem: Environmental > Aquatic > Marine >... | reverse complement strand
ATTTTCGGTCAGACATTACGTGAATCAGTAAAACGAGATATCTGTACATTGATTTACTATCCAGTACAGAAATTGAATCGTGTCAAAGAAGTAGAAACTGACTTAGATGACTGGTATATGACGACTCTAAACCAATTGGTCAAAGTATGTCAGAATGTATCTTCAAAATATACCCGTTCAAAAGTACGCAAAGCACTTCCAAAAGACTTCTCATATATCATTCAAGAATTGCTACACGAAGGCGGTCAGCAACATGTCGACAAGCAAGCCTATACCAATCAGATTATTGCGACCATCATCTCGACCAAACGTGCAGATGAATTTATCGAAGCGATGTGTAATCTCATTCAGCAATTAGCGATTGACTCACTTCATATAGTAGGTGATATCTATGATAGAGGTAACGGTGCACATAAGATAGTCGAACGTTTACGTCATTATCACAACTTTGATATTCAATGGGGAAACCATGATATCTTGTGGATGGGGGCTGCATCTGGCAACGATGCTTCTATGGCAAACGCTATTCGCATCTCGTTGCGTTATGGCAATTTGGACCCTTTGGAATATGGATACAGTATCAACATGCTTCCATTAGCTACTTTTGCTATGGATGTATACGGTGACGACCCATGTATTCCCTTTATGCCACGAGGGATACAAAGCAGTGCCAAGTACAAGGAAAAAGATATCCGTCTGATTGCTCAGATGCACAAGGCGATAGCCATCATTCAGTTTAAACTAGAAGCTAACTTGATAAAGAAACATCCGGAATATGAGATGCAAAGTCGATTACATCTCGATAAGATGAATCTCGATAAAGGAACGGTGACTATCGATGGGAAAGAATATGAGATGGTAGATACCAATTTCCCAACAATAGACCCTAAAAACCCTTACAAATTATCTGTCGAAGAAGACTTGCTCGTTCAGAAATTACATACTTCATTTGCCAAAAGTGACCGTATGAAGAAACATATGGCTTGTCTCTTGAAATATGGAAGTATGTTTTTAGTCGTGAATAGTAATCTCCTCTTTCATGCTTCTATACCGCTAAATAAAGACGGCTCTTTCAAGGAAGTAAAAATTGAAGGCGAGATTTTCAAAGGGAAGCAATTGCTCGAGAAAGTCGATTCTATGGTACGGATTGCTTATTTTGACCATGAAGAACTGGATATCGATAGAGACCACGAAGATGTAGAATCTGCTCGTGATTATATGTGGTATCTTTGGTGCGGAAAAAACTCACCTTTATTTGATAAAGATAAGATGGCAACTTTTGAAAATTATTTTTTGAAAGACAAGAACATTCGCAAAGAAGTCAAAGGATACTACTATACATTCCGAGATGACCCAGAGATGTGCAATCAAATCTTCAAAGAATTTGATATGCCTATCAAAGACTCTCATATCATCAACGGCCATGTACCTGTGAAGCAATCAAAAGGAGAAAGTCCACTCAAAGCAGACGGGAAACTGATTGTTATCGATGGAGGTTTTTCCAAAGCCTATCGATCTACTACAGGGATTGCTGGCTATACTTTGGTTTACCATTCTCACGGATTACAGCTCGTACAGCACGAACCTTTCGAGTCCACAAAAAAGGCGATAGACGAAGGAGCAGATATCAAATCGACTAGCTTCTTATTGGAATTTACTTCCAAACGAATGCGTGTACGTGATACCGACAAGGGGCATGTATTGAACAAGCAGATACAAGACTTGCGTAAACTGCTTGTCGGTTATCGTATCGGATTAATCAAAGAGAAAAACTAATGACTCATTTTTTCCTCTAAGAATTTCTCCATCTTAATGAGTTCATCTCTATATTGAGCAGCATTGACATAATCCAAGTCTTTTGCTGCTCTTTTCATTTGTTTACGAGTATGCTCTATAGATTTCTGCAATTGCTCATTACTCATCGCCTTGATGATAGGGTCTTCACCAGCCATCAAATTACGGTCATCAGTTCCCAAAGAATATCCATCAGCGGAATATTGACTCGATTCTTCATCGCCTTCTTTTTGACTAAATACAGAAGAATTGTCTTTGACTATCTGTTGAGGGACGATGCCATGCTCTTCATTATATGCTTTCTGTTTAGCGCGTCTTCGCTGTGTCTCATCTATAGTCAGACGCATGCTGTCAGTGATACGATCTCCATACATGATAGCTATACCATTTACATTACGTGCAGCCCGTCCAACAGTCTGAGTCAATGACCGGTGAGATCTCAAGAAGCCTTCTTTGTCAGCATCTAATATAGCGACAAGTGATACTTCAGGTAAATCCAATCCTTCACGAAGCAGATTGACTCCCACCAATACATCAAAGATCCCTTCTCGCAATTGACCTATGATTTTTACTCGGTCTAGGGTATCCACATCGCTATGGATATAGTTAGTACGGATGCGATGATTCAGAAGATATTCAGTCAGTTCCTCTGCCATCCGTTTGGTCAATGCCGTAACTAATGTACGTTCATGTCTCTCTATCCTTAGTTGGATTTCCTCCATGAGGTCATCAATCTGGTTCTTAGTCGGTCTGACCTCAATGATAGGGTCCAACACGCCCGTAGGACGAATTACTTGTTCGACGATGACACCTCCACTGCGTTGCAGTTCATAATCAGCCGGCGTCGCACTGACATAAATCATTTCGGGAGTAAGTTGTTCAAATTCTTCAAATTTCAAAGGACGATTGTCCATGGCAGCGGGTAACCTGAATCCATATTCTACGAGATTTGTTTTTCTAGCCTTATCTCCACCATACATAGCCCTAATCTGAGGGATACTTACATGACTTTCATCGATGACCATCAGGAAATCCTTAGGGAAGAAATCCAGTAAACAATAAGGTCTTGTTCCAGATTCTCTACCGTCAAAATACCGCGAATAGTTCTCTATCCCCGAGCAGTGACCGAGTTCTCGTATCATCTCCAAGTCATAAGTAACCCGTTCCATCAATCGTTTGGCTTCATAAGGTTTCCCTATCGATTCGAAATAATTATATTGTTTCAGCAAATCATCTTCGATAGCATGAATAGCTCTTTTTTGACTCTCTTTGGTTGTCATAAAAAGATTTGCAGGGTAAATCTTATACACATCCATCCGCTCGATAAGATGTCCATCTACAGGATTCACTTGTGAGATTTCATCTATTTCATCTCCCCAGAATACAATTCTTATGACCATTTCCTCATAAGCAAGATAGATATCTACAGTATCTCCTTTGACGCGGAAGCAACCTCGCTTCAATTCGATATCATTGCGTTGGTATTGACACTCCACCAGCTGATGCAGAAAATGAGTCATGTTATAAGGTTTTCCTTGAGCCACATCGATGACATTTTCATAGAAATCACTCGGATTACCCATACCATAAATACATGAGACAGAACTCACTACGATGACATCTTGACGTCCAGACAAGAGTTGTGAGGTGGCAGACAAGCGAAGTCGGTCTATCTCCTCGTTGATTTGTAGATCTTTCTCTATATACGTATCAGAGTTTGGTAAATATGCCTCAGGTTGATAGTAATCATAGTAAGAGACATAATATTCAACAGCATTGTTAGGGAAGAAAGCCTTGAATTCACTGTACAACTGTGCAGCCAATGTTTTGTTGTGGCTCAGTATCAGTGTAGGTTTATTTACCTGAGCTATTACATTGGCCACTGTAAATGTTTTACCAGACCCAGTCACCCCAAGTAGTGTTTGGGCAGGGATATTATGATTAATCCCATCCACCAATTGTTTGATTGCTTCAGGTTGGTCCCCTGTCGGTTTGTATTTCGATGTCAATTCGTAATTTGTCATATCACAAAAATAAGATAAACATTCATAGTATTAAAATATTCAAGTTTATATTTGTGTAATCATCAAGAAAAAGGTATTTTTGTGTAGGAATGCACGTAAGCCTTCTTTTATATATAGAGGTAATGAAAAGAATATTAGTAACCGGAGGAGCTGGTTTTATAGGCTCTCACTTATGTACACGATTGATAAATGAGGGTCATGATGTTATCTGTTTAGATAACTTCTTTACAGGTAGTAAAGACAACATACTCCATTTATTGGGGAATAAACACTTTGAATTAGTAAGACATGACGTCACAGTACCTTACCAAGCTATTGTGGATGAAATCTATAATTTAGCTTGTCCCGCAAGTCCTGTTCATTACCAACATGACCCCATCAAAACCATTCGTACTTCTATCCTAGGAGCGATTAATATGCTCGATTTAGCTTCAGAGGTAAATGCAAAGATATTACAAGCTTCTACTAGCGAAGTTTATGGAGACCCTATCGTACATCCTCAGACCGAAAGCTATTGGGGCAATGTGAATACCGTGGGGATTCGTTCTTGCTATGATGAAGGGAAACGTGCAGCTGAGACTTTGTTTTTTGATTACAATCGTGAGCGAAAAACAAAAGTGAAGATTATTCGAATCTTCAATACCTATGGACCTCGTATGCAACCTCATGACGGTCGTGTGGTTACTAATTTTATCGGTCAATCTCTACGAGGAGAAGATATCACCATCTATGGAGATGGAAGTCAAACTCGAAGTTTCCAGTACATTGATGACCTCATCGAAGGCATGATTCGTATGATGAATACAGCTGATGATTTTATCGGTCCAGTGAACATAGGTAATCCTACTGAATTTACAATAAAAGAATTAGCGGTGAAGATTATGGAGCTGACTAATTCAAAATCTAATTTGATTTTTAAGCCTATCCCATTAGATGACCCAAAGCAACGTCAACCAGATATTACACTTGCGCGAAAGATGCTTGATTGGGAACCTCGAGTACAATTGGAAGAAGGGTTAAACCGTATGTTGACTACGTTTAAGGGCTAGGCTTGTGCAAACACTAACTAAGGAAAAAACAAAAAAACTTCTTGTATTATGGAAATAAAACCTTCTGACAATAAGATATTAATCGTGGACGATGTGATGTCCAATGTGCTGCTATTGAAAGTACTTTTAAAAAATGAAAAGTACAATATCGTAACAGCAAACAATGGAACAGAAGCGTTGTCCCAAGTCATAGAAGAGAAACCCGATTTGATTTTACTCGATGTCATGATGCCAGACTTGGATGGTTTCGAGGTCTGTGAGCGTCTCAAGAAAGACAAAGAAACAGCAGGGATTCCAATCATCTTCTTGACTGCGCTTAATAACACTTCAGATATTGTGAAAGGTTTCCAAGTAGGAGCAAATGATTTTATCTCGAAACCTTTCAACAAGGAAGAGTTGCTCATCAGAGTAAAACATCAAATATCATTGATTACAGCTCGACGTATCATCTCTAGACAAAATAAAGAATTACAACGAACTATCAGTGCTCGTGACAAGCTCTATTCTGTGATTGCTCATGATCTAAGATCTCCTATTGGAAGCGTCAAGATGGTCTTGAATATGCTATTAATCAATCTTCCTACTGAAGTAATCGGTGAGGAGCTGTATGACTTACTCAATACAGCGAATCAAACAACAGAAGAGGTGTTCTCTCTGCTTGACAACTTGCTTAAGTGGACCAAAAGTCAGACAGGACGACTCAATGTCGTGTATCAGGATATCAATATCGTGGATACGGTAGAAGGTGTGGTGCAAGTATACAATGCTGCTGCAGAATTGAAGAAAATAAAAATCGTTCATGATATACCAGAGCAGATAATGGTTCATTGTGATACGGATATGGTCAAGACCGTAATCCGTAACTTTATGAGTAATGCCTTGAAATTTAGTCCTAAAGAGACGACTATTACTGTGGATGTCAAGACGATAGATGATTCCTTTGCTCAGGTATCGGTTCAGGATCAAGGTTGTGGAATCGATGATGAAGGGCAGAAGAAGTTGCTTCACGAAGATACCCATTACAGTACTTTCGGCTTGAACAATGAAGAAGGTTCTGGTTTAGGATTGCTCTTATGTAAGGATTTTGTCAATAAAAATGGTGGTAAACTATGGTTTGAGACGCAAAAAGGAGAAGGCAGTACTTTCTTCTTTACCGTTCCTTTGACGAAATAGTGATTGATCGAATCACTCACAGATACGATATACAAAAAGAAAGCCACATAAGTAATTACTTATGTGGCTTTCTTTTTTTGTTCTTATCGAACCTAAACAGTTAAAAGATTAGTTATCTAACAAGTCTTTTAAGAAATCGTTTAAGTCATCTTCGAGTCCTTCTAGGAGTGTCTCATTGACTACGAGAGTATCTTCATCTACGACATATATGTCATAGATATCCTTCTCGTCATCGAGTAGAAAACTAAAAGGAGTCAAGATGCGTACATCTTTAAATGCCCCTTCTTGGTCAAGTTGACCAATGATTTTGCTGAGCGGTTCTATGAGTTGTGACAACTCATCAAATTCTGATGTAGGAGTAGGGCATCGTGCTAGCACGTTGCTGTCATCATCAAGAAATATGAGTTGGTTCTCATCTTCATTCTCTATGCGGATATATATATCAGTAGTTGCTTCAGTGCCTGCAGCACGTCCTCCGAAAGTATTTATGACCTTATGGATAGCTTCCTTAATCTGATCTTCGTTTTGAATAGTCTGTTTCATTTTTGTCGTTATTGAATTCACCTCCAAATATACTGTTTTTTTGTTAATGAAGTTCTGCTTTTTATTTTTTTATGATGAACGCATAGCAAACTTAGACTAAACCTTCTGGAAGGTTCATTTTAAGAATACGTTTGTCAGGGTCAATATCTATAATCATATCTTCATGTGCCGGGATAAGCAGTTCTTCCTGATTAGGCGTTTCGATACCAAATAACGTGTTTGGCGTACTGGTATCTACATCTCTTATGATGCCTTTGAGCACCATCTTCTCATCGAAAAGGGTAAACCCAATGAAAAAGTCCCAAGTAAAATCCGCTGGCTTCTCGCCATCAGAGAATGCTTTGGGAAAGAATACCGGTTTATTCGTGAACTGTTTGGCTGTCTCCTGGTCATCTACATCAAGAAATTTCAATAGAGCTGTATCCGATTTTCGAAAGCGATATTCTTCGATAAAAAAGGGAACTAATATCCCATCCATCTCGATGATAAGATAATCACAATCTACTCGGTCAAAAACATCATCTGTGAACGTGAAATTTACTTCACCCCCTAAACCGTGTGGTCTAGTAATCTGACCAATTTCAAATACATCTTCTTTGGCAATCATTCTATTTTTTTATTTTAATCTATTCGAGTAATCTTTGCTCCGATGGCATTGAGACGTCCCTCTATATCTTGGTAACCTCTATCTATCTGTTCTATATTGTGAATCTTACTGACTCCTTCAGCACTCATGGCGGCAATCAGTAGTGCTATTCCTGCTCTGATATCAGGAGAAGTCATCTCTTTGTTGCGCAATTTGAATTGACGGTCATGTCCGATGACCACAGCTCTATGTGGGTCACATAATATAATCTGTGCTCCCATATCAATCAATTTGTCGACAAAATAAAGTCTACTTTCAAACATCTTCTGATGAATCAATACACTTCCTTTGGCTTGCGTAGCTGTCACAAGCAATACGCTCAAGAGGTCAGGAGTCAATCCTGGCCATGGAGCATCCGAAAGTGTCATGATAGATCCATCGATGAAACTCTCAATCGTATAGTGTTCTTGTCTAGGGATATATAAATCATCGTTTTGCTGTTCGATAGTAATTCCTAAACGCCGGAAGCTATTGACAATCACTCCTAGTTCCTTGATTGCTACATCCTTGATTAGTAGTTCACTCTGTGTCATAGCAGCCATTCCGATGAAACTACCTACTTCAATCATGTCAGGGAGGATTCGATGATTGCATCCTTCTAATCGCTCTACACCATGAATCGTGAGGAGATTAGAAGCAATCCCCTCTATTTTGGCTCCCATGCGACAAAGCATCTTGCATAACTGTTGAAGATAAGGCTCACATGCTGCATTGTATATAGTAGTCGTTCCTTCAGCCATGACCGCTGCCATCACGATATTCGCTGTACCCGTGACACTAGCCTCTTCGAGGAGCATATCTGTCCCTTTAAGTTTATCAGCACACAGTGAATATTTGCCCCCTTCTTCATCGAAGATGAACGAGGCACCTAGCTTTTCGATGCCTAATAGATGGGTATCGATACGCCTACGTCCTATCTTATCGCCACCTGGTTTAGCGATTATCGCTTTGCCAAATCGAGCTATCATAGGACCGATGAGCATGACCGAACCACGGAGTGTGGCACATCTATCGAGAAAAGTTTTGCTTTCTATAAAATCTGATGATATATTTTTAGCTTGGAAGCTGTAGGTTCCTGTACCCAGTTTGCACACCTCTACACCCATATCTTGGATGAGTGCGATTAGATTGTTGACATCTAAAATATCCGGTATATTTTCTATAGTGACCTTTTGGTCAGTGAGTAGCGTGGCACATATAATTTGTAGTGCCTCATTTTTGGCCCCTTGCGGAACGATTGTTCCCTTAAGACTATGCCCTCCTTCAATAACAAATGAAGCCATAAAAATCGTTTTTCAGGTTAACGTTTACGTTGGTTGTATCTCTTCTGGTTATTTTTCGGTATTCTTTTCTGAATAGATCTCTTACCAGTGTTAGATGATTGTTTACGTCTTTGTCCGTTCGAGTGATTGTTCACTGTCGTATGAGCTGGCAATAGGTACTCATGTTCCAACATCAACTCATACACTTCCTGTGTAAGTGTCAATTTCTTGTCTGACAATTCTTCTAGATCATCAGCAATCTTCTCGTTAGAACAAGCTTCTCTATTCCATGTAAGTAAGAATTTCTTCATCTGCAAGACGATAATCATCAAGAGATAATCTCGCTCATCATTGTCAGGCATCTCAGCCGTTTTCTTAATTAATTGGACGATTAGTTTACCATAATGACGATAAGGTACCTTTCTGTTGTCAAAAGGAATCGCATCTGGCTTCGAGTGGAACTTATCTTGAGGGATGATTTCACATGGATAGGTGATATCTAATTTGTAGTTTGACATAATCGCCAAATGATCCCATAACATAGGGACAAAATCAGCGTTGTCTTTCAAATCGGGATAGATATTTGACATGATGCTGATAATCGTTTCAGCGCATGATTGTCGTTCATCTTTATCTTCTATAGTTAGACAGTGATTGACCATATTTTGAATACTTCTACCGTATTCAGGTAAGGGCAATTTTTCTAATTGTGTATTGTATTGTTGCATGTTCATATTATTCATTCTTTTCTATAATAATTTCTTTTTGCTGACCGTAGCGACAAACTCTTTCAAATAGAAAGGTTCGAAGTAAGCTACATCTTCAGTCTTGTTATCAATAAGTTTGCGCTCGGCAAGAGGGTGCATCCATTTTGCTGAAGGGATGCTTTTGGAAAAGAAATGAGCATTTGGATGTTTCAATATCTCTTGGCACTTTTCTACGCCATTACCGATAAAGTAAACGGGTCCCGCATCTAAGTAATGCAAATAATTATTTTCCTCAATCACTCGAGCATTTGTTTCTTCGATAGGAGTCAATGCGAAATCATAGACCGCAGTGTATATTTCCATCCGACGAGCATCTAGCATAGGGACGAAACGAGCTTGGTCCGCATCTGCTACTTGTAGCAATAGAGGCACACATAGGAGTTCGAGAGTAGGGATGCTAATCAATGGAATCTGCAAAGCATAGCAGATGCCTTTAGCCATGGATACCCCTATACGTAATCCTGTGTAACTACCTGGTCCACTACTGACGGCTACTGCATCGATAGTGATGTCATGTTCTTTGGCATATGACAATGCCTGATCTATATAGCCACCAAGTATAGTGGCGTGTTTAGCTTCTTTGGTGTGTGAAACATCAAATACATTTGCTCCATCCTGGCTCAATGCTACAGAGCAAGCCGAGGTGGAAGTTTCAATACATAATATACTAGACATGTGAATATTTTCGAGTGTGAGATAATAATGCAAATATAACGCATTTTTAGAAGAATACGTTCATATATTCGAGGAAAACGCTTACTTTTGTAAGAAATATAAAAAATAGTATCATGATTCAATCAATGACAGGTTACGGTAAAGCCGTAGCTGCTATTCCTGGCAGACAAGTTTATATCGAACTTCGTGCAGTAAATAGCAAAAACCTAGACCTAAATATCCGTATGTCAAGTCTTTTACGTGATTTCCTAGAACAAGCCATCAGAAGTAGAGCCAAAGAGGTATTACTTCGTGGTAAGATTGAAGTCAACGTATGGATGGAGCAAGACCTAGAGACTCAAGGGGTAAAAGTAGATGCTGAGGCATTGTCCAGATATGTAGCTATTCTTCGTGAAGCTTCTCAAGCAAGTGGTCTGCATGTATCAGACAACACCTTATTTGAGTCAGCGATGCGTATGCCTGATGTACAAGTCAAGGATGAATTGGATGAGATTTCTGCCGATGACCAAAAAGCCATTATCGAAGCCTTGGACGAAGCGGTCAATCAATTTGTCGCTTTCCGAAGTCAAGAAGGTGATGCTTTGTCTACTCGTTTCGAAGAGAATGTACGTAAGATTGGGCAATACTTAACTGAGGTAGAACCTTTTGAGACTGATCGAGTAGCTCGTATCAGAGCGCGTATCGAAGATAATCTAGAGAAAGTCGTTCAGGCAGACTATGATAAGAATCGTTTCGAACAAGAGATGATTTACTATATAGAGAAACTGGATATTCACGAGGAGAAACAGCGCTTAGCCAATCACCTTAGCTATTTCTTAGAGACAATCAAAGAAGAGGGTGCGCTGGGTAAGAAGTTGGGATTTATCTCTCAGGAGATGGGCCGTGAAATCAATACGCTTGGTTCTAAGAGCAATCAACAAGAGATGCAGAAATTAGTCGTCTTGATGAAAGATGAGTTGGAACAAATCAAAGAGCAAGTGCTCAATGTATTGTAAAATCAGGAAAGTATGACATCAGGTAAATTAATCTTATTTTCTGCCCCTTCAGGGTCTGGCAAATCGACAATCATCAATGCTTTGTTTGCGCGAGGAATCGACATGCATTTCTCTATCTCAGCGACGAGTCGTCCGCCACGAGGTAGTGAAAAGAACGGAGTCGAGTATTTCTTCCTCTCAGAAGCTGCTTTTAGACAAGCGATTAAGGAGGGGGACTTACTCGAATACAATGAAGTCTATCCAGGACGATTCTATGGGACGCTCCGTTCTCAGGTCGATACCCAACTCGCAGCAGGGCATAGTGTAGTATTGGATTTGGATGTAGAGGGAGCGATTCGTGTGAAACAACTCTTTGGTGATCAATGTCTAGCCTTGTTTATACAGCCACCGAGTATCGAAGAATTACGTCATCGTCTCGAAGGACGTGCTACTGACTCTGAGGAAGTCATCAATGACCGTATCGCACGTGCGGAATATGAATTGAGTTTTGCTTCTCAGTTTGATGAAGTGGTCATCAATGATGACTTAAGTCAGGCCGAAGAGCAAGCTTATCAGATTATCACTTCATTTCTCGAAAAGAACTAACTGCTTTTTCAACAAGATACTCATGACCGAAGAACATACATCGAAGAAAATAGGAATATTTGGAGGTTCATTTAATCCTATTCATATTGGTCATACTGCATTGGCTAATTGGGTCGTGGAACAAGGATATGTGGATGAGGTGTGGTTTGTGGTTTCTCCTTTGAATCCTTTGAAGGAAGCAGCAAGTCTTTTGGATGCTGAGACGAGACTCAAACTGGTACGATTGGCCATCGGCGATTATGCTAAATTCAAAGTCTCTACGATTGAATTTGATTTGCCACGCCCGAACTATATGCATCAGACTCTTGAGGCGCTTCAGCACCAGCATCCGACTTATCATTTCCAATTGCTTATTGGTCTAGATAATTGGCTGCTGTTTTCACATTGGAAGCATGCTGCTCAGTTAGTGGCTGATTACCAGTTGTTAGTGTATCCTAGACCGGGCTATGTGCTGGAAGATGCTGTCTTACCTGCACATGTTCATTATCTACAGGATGTCCCCGTGATGGATATCTCTTCTACGATGATTTGTCAAGCATTGAATGAGGGTAAAAATATGCAATTCTTTCTATCTCCGAATATACTGGATTGCATGAAAGCATTGTTTCCTGCTTTGAGAAAATAGTCATTTTACCAATTGAAACTTTTGAAGCTCATTTCTTACCATTTTGTCAAATCTAATCGTTGCGTATCTGTCATAATTGAGTTTGTCTAGGTTAATTCTTACTACCTAATGGAAAAGGTATATTCGGAAGAGAAATCGATTCTAGGGCACGTGAGAGGGGAAATCTAAGGGCTCGTCCTTAAGGTCTCGTATTTGGCTCTAGGAAGAGGTGCTTTATTTGGGGTAACGACCCATCGTTAGCATGGTAAGACTTAAGTCCCATTTATGTTAAGCCCCATGGTTAGTTCAGTAACACTTCGTCTTTGCCTTGTCTTTTTCGAAAAAAATTAGGATTTTTTCGTTTTTTATAGACAAACTGAGCAAGGGCTTACGGGTAACTATCACCATATATCGTTCTTTTAGTTCGTTCGGGGGGAAACAAAAAGATGGTTTTTTTCTTAAAATGGCGACAAAATGATTTATTTCTTATTCGAATGTTTTATTTTACTTTCGTGGTTGAATTAAAAAAAAGGTTTGTATCTTTACAATAAAGACAAAAAACAAAATATTTTATGAAAGAATATACTGAGGATCAGGAAAAGATAGCACGTATAGCAAAAGCTATGGGACATCCAGCTCGTGTCGCAATCCTCCAATTTTTAGCATCACAGGA
>Ga0055584_100005181_pt1 | contig 12791 bp, 17 predicted proteins | sample OSDHelmetaG_FD_58716 | JGI IMG/M metagenome (GOLD analysis project Ga0055584, IMG submission 58716) | Pelagic marine sediment microbial communities from the LTER site Helgoland, North Sea, for post-phytoplankton bloom and carbon turnover... | ecosystem: Environmental > Aquatic > Marine >... | reverse complement strand
CGCTTCTTTAAGGGCGGAGCAAGTCGACGCTAAAGATTATGCTGCGGTATTTATTGGTGGCGGTTACGGTGCATTATTCGATGTGGCAACAAGTGATAGTCTCTTATCTATAATGGCAGAAATTTATGAGACAGGCGGTATTATTGGAGCTTGTGGCCACGGCCCCGGTGGTTTTGCAAACGTAAGACTTAGCACGGGTGAGTTTATGGTAAAAGGTATACGTGTTGCAGGCTTTCCCAATTCAACTGAGCGCTCGAAGTCATGGGCCAAACAAGGAACACTGCTGCCTTTTTTAGTTGAAGATAGACTCAGGGAAAATGGTGCTATTGCTCTGAATAAAACATTGCTCGAAGACAAGCACGAAGTGGTCATTGATCAAGGTATCGTGTCGACGATGTTTTTGCCCTCCGCGGCATTGGTGGCAAAAGAAATGATTAATCTAATCGAAAAGTGACGCACAAGCGACATCCAGTCTCGGGAAATAGAAAAAGTGATAGCTGATAAGTTTACAGATGGTTGAAAAATACAATTTGGATAATATGCGGCCAACAGGCGTGGCATGTTCTCGCTGCCGCAAAGGTACGCTTGAACCCGCCAGAGGTCGGTATGGCCCCATATATGCGTGCTCGGCCACCGCTTGCAACTTCTATGTGGAAACGCGACCAACAGGAAAGAAATGTAAATACCTGCGCGAAGACAAAAAGTGTGGTGCGTTAATTGTTGAGGGCACTCAGACAATTCCAAATCGTTGCAGTGACAAATCCTGCCCAAACCGAAATCCACACAAGCTTGCAAAATAGAAGATTGGGAATTCATCTGGCGAAAATGTAAGATCGTATGCTCAAGCTGATGGGTTTAAATAATTAATTAAGAAGGAAAGTGACATGACGGTTCTGGTTCCAATGTCGTCGACGATCTATGACCAATATCTACAAGCTGCTGTGCAAGCCTATGCAGATGAAAACATTGAATCCGGGCGCTGGCCTGCAGAAGGTGCGTTGCAACGCTCACGCGATGATTTCGATGATTCCCTACCCCAAGGTCTGGCTACCCCTGACAATTATTTGTTTGAAATAAAGAGTAACGATGCCGGTGTCACTGTAGGCTTTCTCTGGTTTGCGCTTGTTGAAAAGAATGGTATTCGTTCAGCTTTTGTTTATGACGTAGAAATTAAAGCTGAGTTTCGCAGACAAGGTCACGCAGGCGCTGCATTTGATGCTCTGGAGCCAATCGTAAGTGAATTGGGTTTGAATAGAATTGGTCTGCATGTGTTCAAGCAGAATCAGGCAGCACAAGCTCTGTATAAAAAGCTTGGCTATAAAGTGACTAGCATCAATATGCAAAAGCAGCTTTAGAAATTCATGCAAATCAAACTGGCAGCAGAAGAAGATGCAGTATTCCTGTCAGACTATTACCTCGATAACGCTGCACATCTGAAAGCCTGGGAACGTACAACAGAAAAAGGTTTTCACGATGTTGATGAATGGAAACCCAGGTTAAAGCTGCGACGAAAGGAGCAAGAGGAGGGAAGAAGTGCCTATTTTATTGCTTATGGCGAAGAGCCCCGGAAAATTATTGGCAGCTGTTCGCTTACGGGTATAACACAAGGAGCATTTATGGCGTGCTTTATGGGCTATTCGGTTGCGAAATCCTGTGAAGGCCAGGGGGTAATGACAAAACTATGTCAGCACGCGATAGCTTATGCTTTCACTGAGCTTCAGTTAAATCGCATTATGGCTAACTATATGCCATCTAATGCTCGTTCTGAAAAACTGCTGACAAATCTTGGTTTTGTTAAAGAAGGGTTTGCAAAGAAATACCTTTTTATAAATGGTCGTTGGGAAGATCATATTATGACATCCTTGTTGAACCCGAATAATTGAGATTGATTCCTTTTTAATATGAAACTGGTAATCGGAAATAAAAACTATTCTTCCTGGTCTTTAAGAGCATGGTTATTGTTATCAGCCAATGAGATACCATTTGAGGAAATCCGCGTGCCTTTGTCTCAGTCAGACTCTCAGGCTGAACTTAGAAAATACTCGGATGCGGCAAAAGTCCCGGTACTGCTTGATGAGGACACGGTTATCTGGGACTCCCTCGCAATAAATGAATATATTTCCGAGCAATATCTTGAGGGACAGGGCTGGCCAAATGATCCAATCGCGAGAGCCATAGCACGTTCCTGTTGCGCAGAAATGCATTCGAGTTTTTTTTCAATCCGAGAGAAAATGCCAATGAATTGTCGGGCACTAGGTCGCGAGATTGAAATTGATCAGAACCTGGGGAAAGAGATATTACGAGTTGATAGTCTCTGGACAGAAATAATTCAACAATATTCCAACGATGGCTCGGGCTTATTTGGTGGATTTACAATTGCTGACTGTATGTTCGCCCCCATCGTTTTTCGTTTTAACACTTACAATGTTGAAATTTCAGATATCGCTCAAAATTACGTTAATAAAATGCTGGATCATCCCAGTATGCAAAACTGGTTGAGTCATGCTCGAGCAGAGAAAGAAATGATTGAAATCGAAGAGCTAGGGATGTGAAGTCTGAGTCACAACTGCAAATAAGAAAAGCCGTGACAGCCGATACTCTGGTAATAAGTAGTTTGTCAGAGTCACTAGGTTATTCGCCAGTTTCAAAAGAAGAGTCTGTCGAAAGGTTGCAGCGATTGCTGCAATCCGAAATAGATCAGGTTTGGGTCTGTGTGAAGGCAGAAAAGATCGTTGGATGGATGCATATCTTTCTCGCACATAGACTTGCATCAGCACCATTTGTAGAAATCGGTGGCATAGTTGTCGATACTGGAAATCGTCAGCAGGGAGCAGGAAAAATGCTAGTTAAGCAGGCAAAAGACTGGGCCACGGAAAATGATTGTAAACTTCGTGTAAGGTCTAACAGTGTGCGCGAAGAGGCTCAACAATTCTATCTGTCGACGGGTTTCACTCAGCTAAAAAATCAAAATGTATTTGAACTGGGTTAAGTTTTAATAACCCTTTTTCTCATTCCCGTTCATCGCTAAAGCGATAGCAAAACTGGAATAGTGTACTAATTGGTCAAGTCACACGAGAAGGTGTAGAGTGATTTACCCGCGTAGCAAAACAAGTTCATGGTAAACCTGCTACGTATTCTCTATTCAACAGGTGAGCAATGCCCCTTTTACGGTTTCGTTATCAAACCATAGAGTTTGGTAAGGTGGACATTCATCTCAGAACGTTAAGAGATCGGCAGGAATTTCTCGATGCGGATAACGTCGCTGAAGATCTCGGCATTTCATCCGCTCAGTGGCCGCTTTTTGGGGTCGTATGGGAATCAAGTGAAGTTCTTGCACAATTTATGTTCGATTTCGAGATCGCCGGCAAACGAATTCTGGAGGTTGGCTGCGGAATCGGACTGACAAGTCTAATGTTGAATAAGCGTCTCGCCGATATTACCGCCACCGATTATCATCCTGAAGTCGAAAGCTTTCTGCTGGAAAATATAGAACTTAATGATGGCAAAGTAATTCCATTTTATCGCACTGGCTGGGCAGATGAAGATTGTGGTCTTGGTAAATTTGACTTGATACTGGGTAGTGATTTGCTCTATGAGCGAGGTCACGTTGAGTTACTGTCTGCTTTTATTCAACAGCACGCAAACCCCGAGTGTGAAATTGTACTGGTTGATCCGGGTCGCGGTTACCATGCACGTTTTAGCAAAAGAATGGTTAACCTGGGTTATGTACATAGCCAGAGTAAACCTGAACAACCAAACGCAGAGTCAAAGCCTTTTTCCGGACAGATACTTCGTTACAGTCGTTAGCAAACAAAAATTTCTTAAGTTTTATCTCCTGCCACTTTATCCGACTGCTGTAATAAGCTATAAATAGCCTCTCTATCTATTCAATAGTGCGGGGATATTTATGCTGGAAATAAGACCAAACTGTGAGTGTTGTGCTAAAGATCTTCTCCCTGGATCTAAAGATGTGCTTATCTGCACCTTCGAATGTACCTTTTGTCGCGCCTGTGCTGACTCCGTTTTAAAATACCAGTGTCCTAATTGCGGCGGAAACCTGGTAGAACGCCCTGTCAGACCCCTTGAGTTACTAAAGAAATATCCTGCATCAACTAATCGTATTGTTAAAGAAGAGGGGTGTATTAGTAATGTCTAACTATTCGGCTATTGAAAAAAACAGGAACAAGTTCTTAAGCTTTGTTTTGATTTTTATTATTAGTCTTACCATCGCTAAGGTTAATGCTGCTTGTGACAGTCCGCAACATAAGGCTTTCGATTTCTGGTTAGGTGAGTGGCAGGTTACAACCCCGACTGGGAAAGTGGCAGGTACCAATACGATCGTAAAGGAATATAAGGATTGTGTTTTACGAGAAAAGTACAACACGCCCACGGGCTATAGTGGCGAAAGTTTTAATACCTATGATGCAGGTCGCAAGATCTGGCATCAGACCTGGGTGGATAACGCTAATACCCTCTTGTTGTTAGAGGGCGGTTTAAAAGATGGGAAAATGGTGCTTGAAGGTGAAACGACTGCGGCAGATGGGCAAATAAGCAAACATCGCATTAGCTGGACAGCGAATGATGATGGCAGTGTGCGTCAATTTTGGCAGACGACAAATGTGAAAGGAGAATGGGAAACAGCCTTTGACGGAATCTATACAAAAATGTAATTGGAAAATAAAATCACTTAAAGAGAATACTCATGTCAGATAAGAAAATTGGTGCTATTGAGTGGTGTGACCTGACGGTAGAAAATGCGGAACAGGTGAGGGATTTCTATTGCAAGGTTGTAGGCTGGGAATCTGCACCCGTATCGATGGGGAAATATAACGATTTCAATATCAATCTTCCCGGAACGGAGAATACGGTAGCCGGAGTCTGTCATGCACGAGGCAGTAACAGTAGCCTACCCGCGCAATGGTTAATGTATGTACGTGTGGAAAGCGTAGCTGAGAGTGCTGAAAGCTGTGAAAAACTCGGTGGTAAGATACTGGATGGACCACGCTCGATGGGCTCAAGTCAGTTTTGTGTCATTCAGGATCCAGAAGGTGCAGTCCTGGCATTAATGTCAGAGTAAAATCGCTTCTATCGGTAATAGCCCGGCTCTCCAGTTTCAAACTCTCTACATCGCTCTATTTCGTAGTATTTCGGTCATTAATCATAAAAATACGTTGAAACGAGGCTGCTCTGCGACGAGCGGTCTTATTGTTATCTGCAAATTGCTTAATAATGGCGTCATTGAAATAAACAACACAAATTTAATCTTGCCTCGCGGGCAAGCGGAGTGACACGATGAATAAAATAGTATTAACAACAATTTGCGCAATGGCTTTTGGCCTTAGCAATCTTGCCTATGGCATGGCAGGCGAGACTGAATTCAGTAAAGTATCAATTGATGCTAGTAGCGCTTTGCAGGCCACACACAATATGGTTTATACAGATCTCAAAAATGGTATGCGAACACAGACTGATGCTCTTCGTCAGACACAAGAGAGCCGAATTTTTGGTATTGATGATACGAAAAGCTACACAGATGAGGCAGCAAGATTATTAGGCTACGGCAGTATCGAAGGCTAGGCAAAGAGTTTCAGCATTCCCATAATTATGCCGTCAATGTGATTAAACACTGCGACGGTATTTTTTTAAATGCTAAACTAGACTATACCATTGCACTAATAATCGGGATTAGCGAGTGAGCAACTACCTTTCCAGACAATTTTACACCGTGATAAATGATCGCCGTATGCTCTATTGGTTTTTACAATCAATAGGCTGGTCCGGTTATATATTTTTCGTAATGGCAGGTGCCGCTGTCTGGGGAAAACTTGATTCAGTCAAGGTTTTATACACCATGGTTGCTGCCTTTCTGGGCTTCTTGTGTTCGATGGCAATGCGTAAGTGCTATCAGCAAGTTTGGGATAAATCCGCACTCTCCAGATCACTTTATACTTTTCTGGCGATAAGTGTTGCGACCGTATTCTGGGCTTTCTGGAAATTTTACGAATCCTACCAACTCTACAATCATGAGAAAGTAGAAAACTTCTTTGGTGAGTATATTTACTGGTGTTCTTATTCTTTTTTCATTCTCCTGAGTTGGACCGGGCTTTACTACGGTATAAGGTTCTATCAGGAGATGCAGGCGGAACGAGAAAAAAATCTACGTATCACTTCAAGCGCACATCAGTCTCAGTTAAAAATGCTACGTTATCAGTTGAACCCGCATTTTCTTTTTAACACACTCAATGCAATTTCCACTTTGATTCTGGAAAGCCAGAGCAAGGTAGCCAATGATATGGTATCCGCTTTATCTCGGTTCTTACGTTATTCCCTCGACAATGATCCCATGGCGAAAGTAAACCTTGTCAAGGAAGTGGAAGCGATGGAGTTATATCTAAGCATAGAAAAGATTCGTTTCGAAGAACGATTGCAACTTGAATTCAATCTGGAAGATGACGCAAAACAGGCGCTCATTCCGAGTATGTTATTACAGCCTCTGATTGAGAACTCGATAAAATATGCGGTAGCAAAAAGTGAGACCGGTGGCACGATAAAACTGGAAGCACGGGTTTTCGCCGGTAATTTATTGCTGGAATTATGTGACGATGGTGATGGCATAGAACTAATAGAAGGCAAGATGCCGCGTAGCAATGGTGTTGGCTTGAATAATACTCGCGAACGCTTACAGGAACTTTATGGCGATAATCATGCCTGCGAATTCAGCAATAGCGAACCGCATGGTTTAAAAGTGAGTATTCGTATTCCTTATGAAAAAGAAGAGACTTAAGTCACTTGAACAAAATTGACACCTTAATTGTAGACGATGAAGCCCTGGCTCGTCGTGGTCTTAAGTTGCGTCTGGATGGATACGAGGACATAAATGTCGTTGGTCAATGTAGCAATGGACGTGAAGCACTGGAAGCCATTCCCGAACTTAATCCGGATTTGATTTTCCTTGATATTCAAATGCCGGGTATGGATGGCTTCGATGTTGTACGACAATTACAGGGTGATGAAATGCCGATGGTGGTATTTGCCACCGCCTTTGACCAATATGCAATTAAGGCCTTTGATGTGCATGCCATCGACTATATTCTTAAGCCGCTTGATGACGAGCTTCTCGGAAGAGCCTTGCAGCGTGTTCGTGATCAGTTGAGCCAGAAAAATGACGCTAACGATAAACATCGTCTTCTTGAAGTGATCAGTGATATTACAGGCAAGGCGCCAGCAGAGATGGAAGAATTACTAGAACAGGGCGTAACACCGGTGACACAATATCCGGACAAAATTGCTATTAAAGATGCGGGTGATATCACCCTTGTTCCTATCACTGAGATTGAATGGGTCGATGCTGCCGGTGACTATATGTGTATACATGCTGCTGGTCAGATACATATTATGCGAACAACAATGAAGCAACTGGAAGCGCAACTCGATCCGACTCTATTTCAACGCGTACATCGTTCTACTCTGGTAAACCTTAAGCAAGTAGACAAAATCTGTAGCCATATTAATGGTGAATATAACCTCAACCTGAAAGGTGGGGCACGACTGAAAATGAGTCGTAGCTACAAAGATAAAATTCAACGCTTTTTCAAATAGTCCTACTCTGGAGAAATCTCTCCAGGCCTTAATATCCCAGTGAGTCGCAATAAGCCTGAGTGAGCGCCTAATTATTCCATGTCAGGCAAAGCTGTGTTACAAAGAGTAACTAATTTGCTGAGTAAAAAGAATAATTCGCCATGACAACCAGTTCGGCAGCGACTGCTTCATCGACTAATTCCACTATGCATCCACGCGGACTTTATACGCTTTTCTTTACCGAGATGTGGGAACGTTTTTCCTATTACGGTATGCGCGCACTGTTGGTGTTGTTTATGACCGCGACGATTGCAGATGGAGGCCTCGGTTTTGATGATGTAAGGGCGACAGCTATCTACGGCTTGTACACGGCGGCTGTTTATCTAGTGGCCTTACCCGGAGGCTGGATAGCAGATCGTATGCTCGGTGCACAACGTTGTGTCTGGTATGGCGGTATCGTCATCATGTGCGGTCATTTTATATTGGCGATACCGGCAGAAGCCACGTTCTATATCGGACTCATAGTCGTTGTGCTTGGCACCGGTTTGCTAAAACCGAATGTCAGTGCGATTGTGGGTGAGCTCTACCCACAGGGAGGCGGTGCTTGCGACGCCGGCTATACCATTTTTTATATGGGCATTAATCTCGGTGCCATGCTGGGACCTCTGGTCTGTAGCGCACTTGGCGAAAGCAGTCGATTTGGTTGGCATTACGGCTTCGCCGCAGCCGGCTTTGGCATGTTGCTTGGTTTGGTGCAATATCGCCTGACCTCGAAGCATCTCGGCGATGCCGGTCGTTTCCCCGCACATTTACAGGCTGGAGTAGATTCAGAGGCTGCACCCAAATATGCCTGGTTGAGTGTTGGCACAGGTCTGGCGGTCATAGTGCTAGTGACAACTCTGGCCCTCACCGGTGTGATCAAAATCAGCGCCTTAGTATTAGCACAATATTCTACCTACGTAATTGCAACTCTTGCCGCGTCTTTCTTTGCTTATCTTTATTTATTTGGTCGTCTTGATAGTGATGAAAAGAAACGTGTTGGTGTGATTATGGTGCTGGTAATGTGCGCTGCGGTATTTTGGTCAGGCTTTGAGCAAACCGGATCGTCCTTCAGTCTGTTTGCAGAACGTTATACGGATCGCGTGTTCTTCGGTTTTGAGATCCCGACTGGCTGGTTTCAAAGTATTAATGCAATATTTATACTTATCTGTTCACCCTTTCTAGCGGCACTTTGGGTAAACTTGGCGCGACGAAACCTTAATCCTTCAATCCCGATGAAGTTTGTACTTGGTTTGGTGCAGCTTGGCCTTGGTTTTCTGGTAATGGTTTTTGCTGCAAAAATGGTCGCTGCCGGTGACAGTGTTCTACCCACCTGGTTGATTCTAACCTACTTGCTACATACCACCGGGGAGTTATGTTTAAGTCCGGTGGGTTTAAGTGCGATTTGTAAACTCGCACCAAAACGTTTTGCCAGCCAGATGATGGGTATATGGTTTCTTGGTTTTTCTCTCGGAAACCTGATTGCAGGACTTCTGGCAGGTCGTTTCGATCCGAATTCTCTAGAGCAAATGCCTAATCTCTACTTACAGATCGCTTTCATGGCAATTGGCTCGGGTTTACTCGTATTGATATTTCTAAAACCGCTTAAGAAAATGATGGGCAATGTAGAATAAAAAAAACCAGATCAGTAAAAAACCTGATCTGGTTTTATCCTAAGCTTGTCTTTATTTAAGACTGCTATCAATAGCACCCAGTAATTGTTCAATCGAAGGTCTGGTTTTAAAATCCATCGCCACATGAGACCAAAGTACTTTGCTATCTTTGGATACCAGAAATATCGCGGGAGCGGCCATCTTGTGATGAGTCAGTCCTGACCAGGTTTCCAGATCAATACCATAACCCTTATATTTTTCATAATGTGCATCGTCTAGCTCAATCACGGCATTAAAAGATTCATGAGCCGCAAGTTCTGAGTCACTTAATACCGGAAAGGGAATATCATAAGCTTCCTTCACTAGCATCGCGCCATCAGTTTGGTCAACACTGATCAAGACAGGCGTCACATTACGTTTTTGAAACTTGTCAAAGGCCTGCGTGACCTGACGTACCTGGTAATTACAAAAAGGACACCAGCCGCCGCGATAAAAGATCACCATTATTGGACCATTCTCGAGCAGATTGGCCAGCGTGACTTCGTCACCTGCATAAGTCTGCGTGGTGAAACCCGGTACCGATGTACCTGGTTTTAAGCCAAGTTTATTCTCTAGCGTGCCAAGTGATTCAACCGAGGTCGTCGCAGTCGCTTTTCCTGCAGCGGGTAATTTAAGTTCAGCAGAAACCTGCTGCAGAAAAAAAGTCAAAAATATGAAAGAGATAACTAATGATACTTTGCGCTTATACATGTCCAGCCCCTTATTTAAATAGTAGTGTGTGCCATAGCTGCGCAATTCGACCCGAAAGTACCCGATAAATTCAATTATCAGTGAAAAATGAAATTCTATTATTCATCATTACTGAAATCGTCTATCGGAGAATGAACTCCCAGTCCGCCTTTGTTCAATACATGGGTATAGATCATCGTAGTATTAACGTTGGTATGTCCCAATAATTCCTGAACAGTTCTGATGTCATATTTGTTTTCCAGTAAATGTGTAGCAAAGGAGTGGCGGAAAACATGAGAGGTCACATGTTTCATGATATTTGCTTTTGCTGCTGCTGAGCCGATGGCTCGCTGGACAGATTTGCTATGTATATGATGACGACCAGTGTTACCTGTAATAGGATCAACAGAGGTTTTGTGTGATGCAAATATAAACTGCCATTTCAATTGTTTGCCTGCATTTGGGTATTTTCGCGCAAGAGCATCAGGCATATAGACATGACTAACACCGTTACTCCGATCTATTAAATGGTATTTTTGCGTATTTGCTATTGCCATTTTCAGTCCAGGAATCATTGTCACAGGGAGTAAACTTCTCCTGTCCTTATTTCCTTTTCCTCTTCGGACAATGATTTCTTTACGTTCAATGTCAACATCAAGCACTCGCAGTTTTAGACATTCATTTAGTCTAAGTCCTGGGCCATACAGTAAGCCAACGATTGTCTTATGTGGCTCGATAAGATAATTGAAAACCGCTTTTACCTCTTTCTGAGTCAATACGGTGGGTAAGCGTTTTGGTCTTTTTGCATATTGAAAGTTTGGTAACTCTCCCAGATCACTATTTAGAATATGTTTATATAAAAAGACCAGTGCTGAGAGAGCCTGGTTTTGTGTAGAAGCTGAAACATTTTCCTTGTTAGCCAGATAATTAAGAAACCCGACTACTTCTTCGCTACCCATATCCTTTGGATGACGTTTTCCGTGGAATAGAATATATCTTTTAATCCACTGTGAATAAGACTGTTCTGTCTTACGAGAATAATGAAGATAACGGATTTTATGCCTTACTTGATCAAGTAATTTTGGCGCTTTTTGTTTGCTCATATTACCCACTCCTTGGGTTATGTTCCTATTATATGTCCACTATGAAAATTTTAGCTCAATTCATAAACCATTGAAATAAAATAAATAAAGACCACTTTTTTACACACTCTCTATTTAGGGGAACACCCTATACCTCGCTATACAAAACACAAAGTGGACACACTGGATAAAGACTCTCTATAATTAGTTCAGCCCTATCTAGTTGAAAAAAAGAGTTTTTTCATCATGTCCATTTTGAAACCCATAATCCCTTATCGGACAAAGTGTCCATTAGTCTCTTGTTATGCAATGAACAAACAATGTTAAAATATCTATCCAAACTTCTCACAGGGTTTTGCTACGGCGCTGGATTTTTGTTGTCAGTATTTTGTTCGTTCTATCTGTTTAAACAATACACTGACGTAACAAACGAGCCAGTGCAGATGACGAAACATGCCGAAAGTAGATCCTCAGGAATTGATGAAGACCTTGAGGTTATTAATGTTGAAAAGTTGGACGATTCCACAAACTACGCAAACGAAGGTAAGCGGGAAATATTTGTTTTTACGGGTGAAATAAAGAATAACTCCCAAGATAAAGCTTACAGTCGGTTAATGGTGCAATCGGATCTATACGACGAAAACGGGAAATTTATATACAAGTGTATAGCTTGGGATGGTTCAGGAATAGAGATTAAACCCCAAGGAAAAGATACATTCCAAATTCGTTGTCATAGTATGCCCGTGGGCATTTCTGAAAGATATTACACGCACAAAATCTCAGTCAAGTCTGGGCGTTACTAGTGATATTTAGCCCAGACGTTTGCATAACAAGGCAATCCAGCCGACCGCCAAAAGCGGCGGCTGATCGCAGACGTTATGTTCCCTGAGCTTTCCACAGCGGTTTGGGTACTTATCGCACTAGGGGCGATTGTGTCTATTGTGCTGTTCCTGCGTTCTCGAACCGCTGATGAACTCACAGTTGAAATCGAAGCACTCCTGCCATTGATCAATGAACTTTCCCAGGCAGAGGAAGGTGCGTGGATGTCTGTAATCTTTATGCCAGGTGGGCAACTCGATTTTTCAATCGAAGGCAAAGGGGAGATGGCGATGACCTTCGCTATTAACGAACCAGATCAGCAAGCCAACAAAATTGCTGCGATTGAGGCATACAAAAAACTTGGCTTGGATGTGCTAGAATCAGAAAGAAATGGTTTCAAGTTCTTGAACTGTGTTCTACCTGTTGAACCCACTAACATCACTGAGAATGCTAAGAGCATCATAGTGCGATTACGCGGGGACACATCTGATCCCCTCTGGGTAATCCCAGAAGGGTTTAACTACCAGCGAGTGCTGGAACGAGTGGGAACCTAACATGCAGTTGAAGTCATTCCTCCGCCTACGGCTCCTCCATTCGGACGTGGCTACCCACGCCGCTTAACTGGGTGTTAGGCGTCAGGAATAATCTGCGGGTAAAGCTATATGAATATAAAAACTGTATTTTTGGTCTTAATAGTAGCCCTGTCATCTTGTAGTAAAGAGGATCAGAAGCAGGCTGACACTATTTATATCAATGGCAAAATTATTACCATTGATGATAATTATCCTACTGCGGAAGCTGTTGCCACTAAAGGCGGCTTAATCCAAAGTGTTGGTACCAACAAAGATATTCGAAAACTCAAAGGTCAAAAAACCAAGGTTATTGATTTACAGGGTAAAACTTTAGTTCCAGGTTTTATCGATGCACATAG
>Ga0055584_100005178_pt1 | contig 12796 bp, 10 predicted proteins | sample OSDHelmetaG_FD_58716 | JGI IMG/M metagenome (GOLD analysis project Ga0055584, IMG submission 58716) | Pelagic marine sediment microbial communities from the LTER site Helgoland, North Sea, for post-phytoplankton bloom and carbon turnover... | ecosystem: Environmental > Aquatic > Marine >... | reverse complement strand
CTTTTCACGCCGGCGCTGATATTTCTGAGTTCGGCAAACCACCGCAGCCCCCCTTTCTCGGCGAAGTGATTGACCGTCTCGAGAACTGCCCGAAACCCGTCGTCGCCGCGCTCCACGGTACCGCGCTCGGTGGTGGCCTCGAGATCGCACTAGGCTGCCACTACCGGGTCGCCAACGCCGATGCGCAAGTCGGGCTCCCCGAAGTCAGTCTTGGCATTATCCCGGGCGCCGGGGGTACGCAGCGCCTCCCGCGACTCACCGGCATCACCGCGGCACTTGACGTCATCATCGGCGGCAAACGATTGAAGGCATCCGCTGCCGTCGACATCGGCGTGGTCGACGCCGTGGTCGATAACCCGGTCACCAACGCCGCGATTGCTTTTGCCAATGAACTCGTTGCGTCGGGAAAAGGCCCCCGACCGGTTGGCGCGCAAGCCGTTTCCGGCAACGCCGAAGACATCGCCGATGCCCGAAAACGTCACGCCCGCCGATACCGCGGCTACAACGCGCCGTTCCGCGCGATCGATGCCGTCGAAGCCAGCCTGGCGACGCCCCTCGCCGAAGGTCTCGTTCTCGAAAGACAATTATTCGAAGCCTGCAACGCCACCGTCGAAGCCCGCGCCCTGCAATATGCTTTTTTCGCTGAACGACAGGCCGCCAAGATCAAGAACCTGTCCAAAGAAACCCAACCGCGAACCGTCGACCATGCCGGTGTCATTGGCGGCGGTACCATGGGCCGCGGCATCGCCATGGTTTTCGCCGATGCCGGCATACCCGTCACGCTGTTGGAAATCTCCGCCGAGGCGCGCGATGCAACGTTGAGCGCCATCGGAAAGTCCTACGATGGCATGGTGTCGCGCGGCCGCCTCGCGCGCAACATCGCCGACGACCGCCTCGCGCGGATCACCGGCGCCACCGACTACGCCGACCTCGCAACAGCCGATCTCGTGGTCGAAGCCGTATTCGAAGAAATGGATATCAAGAAAGATGTCATCGCCACGTTGGACAAGACCGTGGCGCCCGACGCGCTCATCGCCACGAACACCTCTTATCTCGACGTCAACGCCCTCGCGGCGGCATCCGCACACCCCGATCGCGTGCTGGGTATGCACTTCTTTAGTCCCGCCAACATAATGAAGCTGCTTGAGGTCGTCCGTGCTGACGCGACCTCTGACACCGCTCTGGCCACTGTGATGCCGCTTGCTAAACGCCTCGGCAAAATACCCGTCGTCTCAGGCGTCTGCCATGGCTTCATTGGCAATCGCATGCTGCAGGTTTACCAACGCGAGGCCAATCGCCTCCTCCAAGAAGGCGCGACGATTACCCAAATCGACAAGGCGATCTTTGACTTCGGCCTCCCGATGGGTCCGTTCGCGGTCCGCGATCTCGCCGGCATCGACGTCGGATGGCGGATGCGCAAAGCCTTCGGAATCGGACGGGCGCAAGACGCGCGGTACAGTGCGGTGCCCGACCGCCTTTGTGAACGCGATCAGTTCGGACAAAAGACCGGAATCGGATTCTACGTCTACGAGGACGGCCGCAAGGCCACGGGCGAGAACCCCCTCGTCGCCGAACTCGCCGCCGCCGAAGCCGAGGAACTGGGCATTCCGCGGCGCAACATCAGCGACACCGAAATCGTCGAACGCTGCATCTTCGCCATGATCAATGAAGGAGCCACTCTCCTCGACGAAGGGATCGCACAACGGCCGAGCGATATCGACATCGTTTGGCTCAACGGCTACGGCTTCCCGGCCTACCGAGGCGGCCCGATGTTCTACGCCGACACGGTGGGTCTCGGCAGCGTGGTCGCGCGCCTCGAAGACTTGGCAAAAGTGCACGGGGCCGAATGGACCCCCGCCCCACTTCTCGTGCGACTCAACAAAGACGAACAGCCACTTACCAGCCTCAACCGCTGATCGACCGAATCGGTAACCCAGATATGAAACTCTTTTTCACCCAACGTTCCCCTTTTGCGCGCAAGATTCGCATGTTGGCGCGCATGACTGACCAAATCGGCGACATCGAGGAAATCGAAACAACAGTCCGCGATCCCAACGCACCGGTTCTGCCGCATAACCCCACCGGCAAGGTGCCGACCTTGGTGTTGGATGATGGGACCGCCCTATCGGAATCCCTCCTGATCACCACCTACCTCGAAGAACGTGCCGGAGACCGCGCCCTCAATGGTGCCGGAGATCAGCGTTGGACAGCATTCGCGTTCGACGCCTTCGTGACTGCCACCGCCGATAACGTGGCGTGGCTTTTCCGCGAGCGCGTCAACAAAGAGCCCGACAAACAATCGCCGACATTTCTCGAACTGGAACGTGGCCGCGCGCAACGCAACTACCACGTCCTCGAAGCCGCACTGGAAACCAATCTCAGCGACCCTATTCGAACGGGCCACCTGATGACTGCCTCACTCTTTGGATTCGTCGACTCATTCCTCGCGGACGAAACCTGGCATCACAACCACCCCAAACTTAAGGCCTGGTACCAGCGCTTTCAGGAACAGCCCGCGTTCCAAGACACCATCCCGGTCGTCTCCTAACGCCGCACCACCGTTCCGGCTTCGCCCGCCAGAATCCGCGTCGCATCGTTCAGATGGCCAATCCCGGCCATTGCACCGCCCGCTTCGACGAACCCGACTGCTGCCGCAACCTTTGGCGCCATCGACCCGACCGGCAAGCTCAACGCCTTGAGCGCATCGATGGAGGGCGTGCGCAGTAGCGCTTCGCAGGTTGGCCAATCCGAGCAGATCCCCGATACGTCGGTCAGCAACAGCAAGACATCAGCCCGCAACTGCAGCGCCAGGACGGCTGAGCTCAAGTCCTTATCGATGACCCCATCGACGCCGTGCATTTGTCCCTTCTCGTCACGTGTCACCGGGACACCGCCCCCGCCCGCGCAGACAACGATGGCACCAGACCGCGCCAGAAATCCGATCTCTTCGGCTTCGATAATTTCCGTCGGATGCGGCGATGGGACGACGCGCCGATACCCGCCGCGATCCGGCACCACCGGCCAGCCATGCTCGGCCGCTAACGCCTCCGCGTCATCGCCCTTTAGAACCGGGCCAATCGGTTTGGTCGGTTGCGCAAATGCGGGGTCATCGGCGGCCACCACGACCCGCGTCACCATGCTCAGCGTCGTGCGCTCCGGCATCCGGTTCGTCAGGGCCTGTTCGATCACGTAGCCCAGCAATCCCTCGCTCTGCGCCCCCAGAACATCCAAAGGCGATTCCGGCGCCTTCTCGGCAAGGTCGCCAATCTGCGGCCCGTTGCCGTGGGTCACAATCAGATCATGAGTTTCGGCAATAGGGGCCAACGCGTCCGCGGCAGCGGCCACAACGGCCTCCATCGCGCCCGCATCATGAGGCTGGTCGGGTGGCGACAACGCATTGCCCCCCAGCGCGGCAATCGCGAGTGGCCTCATCTCGTTCACCTGAGACCCTTACCGTCTAGAAAGGTGTCAATCGCGTCACCCAAGCCTGGCGTGTCGAGGTCCGCATAGTCGTAATGCGCGCGAACCACAGGCAGTTCCAGATCCAGATTTCGAGCAAGGTCGATCGGCGTCCCGGCGACAACAACCTCGGCACCACTCCCGTTGATGGTTTTCGCGAGTGCGTCACGTTGCGCCTCGCCATACCCCATCGCGGGCACGACTCGGTCAAGATGAGGAAAGGCGTCGAAAACAGCCCGCAGCGACGGCGCCGCCGCAGGCCTTGGGTCGACAATCTCGGAGGCGCCCGCGGCCTGCGCCGCAACAAAACCGGCCCCATACGCCATGCCGCCGTGCGTCAACGTCGGCCCATCATCGACAACCAGAACCCGTTTGCCCTTCACCGCGTTCGGATCGTCCAAGCGCACGGGCGACCCACCACGATAGACCGGCACGTCTGGCCGTATCCGAGATACTGCATCACGGACAGCGGACACGTCGGCGTCACGCGCCACGTCACTCTTTGCGATAACCACGATATCCGCCATCCGAAGGTTCACTTCACCGGGGTAGTAGCGCGTCTCATGGCCGGGCCGCAACGCATCGGCCAATACGATGTGGAGGTCCGGTCGAAAGAACGGCGTATCGTTGTTTCCGCCGTCCCACAAGATGACATCGCTTTCGGCCTGCGCTTGTTCGAGGATCGCACCATAATCGACTCCGGCAAACACCGTGAGACCGCGCGCGATGTAAGGCTCATACTCCTCGCGCTCCTCCAACGTGCAATCTGCAGCGACGAGGTCGGCTTCCGTGGCAAATCGCTGCACGGCCTGTTTCGCCAAATCACCATAGGGCATGGGATGGCGGACCGCCGCCGTTCGCAATCCCCGTTCAGCCAATCGGCCCGCGATCCAGCGACTGACCTGCGACTTACCACATCCAGTGCGCACTGCGGTCACGGCGATAACCGGCACCTCGGCCGCCAGCATGGTGCTGCGCGCGCTCGGTAGAACGAAGTGCGCGCCGACGCTCTGCGCGCGCGCCGCAGCCCCCATCACAGTTGCATAGGGCACATCGCTGTAAGCGAAAACAACGTCGGTGACATCAGCCTCGCGGCATATTTCCTCGAGCGCCGCTTCCGCGCGAATGGGAATGCCGCCAGGGTGACGCCGGCCGGCAAGCACGGGAGGATAGACGCGATCGTCAATGCCCGGAATCTGCGTTGCCGTAAACGCCACAACGGTCACATCGGCATCCGACCGAAACAGCATATTGAAATCATGAAAGTCCCGGCCAGCGGCGCCCATGATGACGATTCTACGTGGCTCCCCCATGAGATGGCCTAGAGCGTTGATGCAGCGTGAAGCATAATCGCAAGGATCAAGGCCGGCGCCACCAAACGCAACAGCCAGAGCCAAACTGAATTGAGCCACGCGCCGTCAATTTGCGCTTCCGGCACCTCACGCCACCATAACCAGCGCCATCCCACGAAGACCGCCACCGCCACACCGCCTAATGGCAAAAGGATATTCGAGGCAACGAAGTCCATCGTGTCGAGAATTCCGCGGCCCTGCCAGATGACATCCGACCAGACCCCAAACCCGAGGGATGCCGGAACACCGACGATGAACATCGCCAGACCAACCGCCGGCGCAACGATCGTCCGTCGTACGCCAAGCCGGCGGACAAAGAACGCGACGGGCACCTCCAGGATCGACACCATCGAGGTGATCGCCCCCGCAACCAACAGCCCAAAGAAGACCGGGCCCAGAATCTTGCCGGCGGGAATCGCGAGGAATATCTGTGGCAGCGTAATGAACGCAAGTTGCGGCCCCGCGGCGGGGTCGTAGCCGAACGCAAAGACGGTCGTAAAGATCGCCACCCCGGCCAAAACCGCAATGGCGGTGTCTCCGACGACGATCGCGCCCGCCGCCCGTCCCATCGGTTGTTTGCCGGAAAGGTAACTGCCGTAGGTCACAAAAATCGACATCCCCACGCCGAGCGAGAAGAACGCCTGTCCCATCGCCGCGAGATACACATCGGAACGCCGCAACGCGCTCCAATCGGGCGCAAAGAGGAAAGCAAGACCCTCTCCGGCACCGGGCTGGAACAACCCCCACACCGCGAGAGCTAGAATGAGGACTGCCAACACGGGCATAAGAACTTTGTTGGCGAATTCGATCCCGCGACGGACCCCGCGCATCACGACCAGCACCGTCACCGCCACCATCACGCTCTGCCAAATCACCGGTTCATAAGCACCCGCGATAAAGCTTTCGAAGAAGCCGCCGTATCCGCCGCCAGCCGACGTCCACAACGATCCATCGATCGCACCAACGAAGTATTTTAACGCCCAGCCCGCGACTACAGCGTAGTAGGCCAGGATCAAGAACGCCGCGAAAACGGCGACACCCCCAACGAAGTGCCATCGTGTTCCTGGCGCCAGCACTGAGTAGGCACCCACGGCATCCCGCCGCGCAGCGCGGCCGACCGCGAGTTCCGCCAAAACCAAGGGCAATCCAACCAAGATAACGGCGGCGAAGTAGACCAGCAGGAAGGCACCACCGCCGTTTTCACCGGCGACATAGGAGAAACGCCAAATGTTGCCGATCCCCGCCGCCGACCCGATGGTCGCTAGGATGAATCCAAGCCGGCTTCCCCACTCGTCGCGCTGCGGTCCGCCCGACGAAATGTCAGCGCCATTTTTCGAAGATTCCGTCACGTCTCATATTTTGAAGTGACGTGCATCAGGTTGCGTTGACGCGGCTCAATCAGCGGAAACTGAGCGTCCAGCCAGGTCCCGCACTGCGGCTTCGTAATCGCCTGCGAAGTCTTCGACGATCTCCGCCACGGTACGTACCGAATCGATTGACCCCACACCTTGGCCGGCCGACCAAACGTTCTTCCACGCCTTATTCTCCGTGCCGCGATAGTTGTAGCCCGTCTTGTCTTCACCCAGTGTATCGGGATCAAACCCAGCCTCTCGGACGCTCGGCCGCAACATGCTGGCCAATGCTCCCGTCAACGCACTCGTCAACACCAGGTCATCGAGCCCGGCGTCGACGACCATTTGCCGATAGGCGTCCGGTGCCTGGCTTTCGGCGCAGGCGATGAAGCGCGTGCCGGCATAGCCGAAATCGGCGCCGAGCGCGCGGGCGGCCGCGACCGCTCGCCCATCGGCCATAGCGCCAGAAACAACAATCATACCGTCGAAGAACCGCCGCACCTCCGGCACAAACGCAAACGGCGCGATCTGCCCGGTATGCCCGCCGGCCCCCGCACACACAAGAACGAGTCCATCTACGCCCGCTGCCGCCGCCTTGCGCGCATGCTCCAGTCCATTCACATCGGCGAATACCAGACCGCCGTAGCTGTGCACATCGTCGATCACCGCGCGCGGGCTGCCCAATGCGGTAATCACAATCGGTGGCTTGTATTTTCGCACCAGCGCGAGGTCATCCGCGAGCCGTGGGTTGGTCCGGTGCACAATCAAATTGGCCGCCCACAGCGTCGTTGAGTGATCGTCGCCTCGCCCGAATTCCGCGGTCTCCGCCACGATCCGCGCCATCCAAGCATCCAAATCCGCCACGGTCCGACAGTTGGGCGTCGGGAACGCCCCAACGATCCCGGCCCGCGCCGCCGCGATCACCAAATCGGGCCCAGAAACCAGAAACATCGGTGCCGCGAACATCGGCACGCGCAGTTGAGCTCGAAGGGTATCTGCAACACTCATGGGTTTTTTCTCGTTCATTTCGCCAAGTCGGCGGCTGGCCGTGACGGCCACCGGCAGTGTATCTTGTTTTGCTGGCCCGGCCAGCGTTCGGCGATGCAATCGCATCCAGGAGATTCGATGCACGATCTAATCATTAGGGGTGGCGCCATCGTCGATGGGACCGGCGCGCCCAAACGCGCCGGCGACATCGCCGTATCCGACGGTGTCATTGTTGAGGTCGGCAAAGTCGCCGACCGCGCCAAGCAAACAATCGACGCTGACGGCCTCTTGGTCACCCCGGGATGGGTCGATATTCACACGCACTACGACGGTCAGGTAACGTGGGATCCGCTGCTCACACCGTCGTTTTGGCAAGGCGTGACCACCGCAGTTATGGGTAATTGCGGTGTCGGCTTCGCCCCCGCCGCGCCAGAACGTCGCGAATGGCTGATTGGTCTAATGGAGGGTGTTGAGGACATTCCCGGCGCAGCGCTCGCCGCGGGCGTGAAGTGGGATTGGGAAACCTTTCCCGAGTACCTCGATGCCGTTGAGCGCCATCCACATGCCATTGATGTCGGCTGCCAGATCGCCCACGGTCCGGTGCGCGCCTACGTGATGGGTGAACGCGGCGCTAAGAACGAACCCGCCACGCCCGAAGACATCAAGGAAATGGCCCGAGTCGTCCAAGAGGGGCTTGAGGCAGGCGCGCTGGGGTTTACGACCTCCCGCACGCTTCTCCACCTTGCGATTGACGGAGAGCCGGTGCCGGGCACCTGGGCCCGCGAAGACGAATTGATGGCGTTGGGTCATGCCATCGCTGCCGCTGGCCATGGTATTTTCGAATTGGCGCCGGCCGGCATTTCCGGTGACGATCTAATCGCACCTGCAAAAGAAATGGCGTGGATGCGCAAGGTGGCCGCAGAAACCGGCGTACCGGTGACCTTCCTGTTTGGCCAAAACAACAAGGCGCCAGAGGCGTGGCGTGAAATGCTGAAAGAGTGCGAAGCCGCCGCTGCGGCCGGCGCACCCGTTTACCCGCAAGTCTTCGGCCGCCCCACAACTCTGCTCTTCAGTTTCCAGGGGCCCAACCAGTTCATCCGCTTCCCGACATACGCTGCCCTCAACACCCTTCCCGCGGCAGAGAAACTTGCCCGCCTACGCGACCCCGATGTCCGCGCCAAAATTCTCGCCGAGTCCGATCCGGTCGACGATGCCTTCGCCAACATGGTGCAAGACGCATGGGCCGAAACCTATGTGATGGGTGATGATTTCGATTTCGAGCCACCCCGCTCACAAACCGTCAAGGCAATTGCCGAACGGGAGGGTCGCGACCCGCGCGCCGTCGCCTACGATGAAATGCTCCGTGGCGACGGTACCAACTATCTAATGTTCTGCGGCTTGAACTACACCCATGGCAGCCTCGACGCGCTCTACGACCAACTCACACATCCGCTCAGCATCATTGGCGGCGGCGATGGTGGTGCGCATGTCAGTTACATCTGCGACGCCAACGTCCCAACGTTCTTGATGACTCATTGGGCGCGTGACCGGACCCGCGGCCCGCGCATTCCGCTCGAAGCCACCGTCAAGAAATTGACCTCAGAGACCGCGACGCTCTACGGCTTGACTGATCGTGGCGTCATTGCGCCGGGGATGAAAGCCGACTTCAATATTATCGACTTCGATCGGTTGAACGCGCCCAAACCCTTTATGGTCAACGACTTACCAACCGGCGCACCACGGTTGATGGCGACGGCGGAAGGCTACGTCAAAACCATAGTCTCGGGCGAAGTCGTCCAAGAGAATGGCGAAGAAACCGGCGCACGCCCCGGTAAACTGATTCGCGGCAAAGCCGCTTAACCCCAAGACCCCAACACAAGGACCCTCGATGAGCGGCAAGACACTTTTCGAAAAGATTTGGAACGACCACGCCGTCCACACCACCGAGGACGGCTATACCCTGCTCTACATCGGGCGTCATTTGGCGCACGACGGATCGGGACATGCCTTCGGCTTTCTCGAAAAGCGTGGCCTTAAGGTCCGGCGACCCGAACTCACCTTCGCGACACCCGATCACGGTGTCCCCACCACCAGCCATAAGCTGGAAGACATCACCGACCCAGTTCAGCGGCGCGCCGTCGAAACACTGACCAAGAACGCGGCCAACCACAACGTCACATTGTTCGACCTTGGCGACCGTCGCCAGGGCATCGTGCATGTCGTGGGCCCGGAACAAGGCATTACCCTGCCCGGCCTCGTCATGGTCTGCGGAGATTCGCACACGTCGACGCATGGCGCGCTCGGCGCCCTCGCCTTCGGGATTGGCGCGTCGGACGTCTATCACGTGCTGGCCACCCAAACGACATGGCAGCGCAAGCCCGATGCCATGCGCGTCTCCATCAACGGCGACCGTCCATTCGGTGTCACCGCGAAAGACATTATTCTCTCGGTCATCGCCGAGGTGGGTGCCAATGGAGCCGCGCGCCATGTCGTTGAATACGCCGGCAACACCATCAGCGGGTTGTCGATCGAGGAACGCCTCACAGTGTGCAACATGTCGATCGAGGCGGGCGCCCGCGCGGGGCTCGTTGCACCGGACGACACGACATTCGAGTACCTCGAAGGCCGCCCCTTTGCCCCGAAAGGCAAACACTGGGAAATGGCACTCGATCACTGGCGGGCCCTGCCTTCGGACGCGGACGCGACGTTCGGCCGCGAAGTCAGCCTGGATGCCACAACCTTCGCCCCGATGCTGACGTGGGGCACCAGTCCCGAGGACGCGTTACCCATCACCGGCGCCGTCCCCGACCCGGCCAACGAATCCGACCCCGTCCGTCGCGAGGCTTTGCAAGCGACGCTCGACTACATCGGCCTGGAACCCGGCACAAAGTTGGAAGACGTCCCGGTGGATCAGGTCTTTATTGGTTCGTGCACGAATTCGCGGATCGAAGATCTCCGCGCCGCCGCCGTCGTCGCGCGCCAGGGCAAGGCCAAAGTTCCCGCCATGATTTCACCGGGCTCAAGCCTGGTGAAACACCAAGCGGAAGAAGAAGGCCTCGACGAAATTTTCCGCAAAGCCGGTTTCGAATGGCGTGAGTCCGGTTGTTCGATGTGCGTTGGCATGAATGGTGATTTGGTGGCCTCGGGCAAACGCTGCGCCTCGACCTCCAACCGCAACTTCCCCGGACGCCAAGGCAAGGGTGCTCGCACCCACTTGATGTCCCCCGCCATGGCCGCCGCTGCCGCACTGACCGGCCGCTTTACCGACGTGCGCGCCTACGCCGAGAAAGCTTAGATATGGAAAAGTTCACTACGCTCACCGCCGTGGCCGCCCCCATGGACCGGCCCAACATCGATACCGACCAACTGCTCCCGGCCCGCTTCCTGCGTCGCCCGCGCGACGAAGGTTTTGGCGACGTGTTGTTTATCGATCAACGCTTCGATGACGACGGCAACCCCCGCCCGGATTTCGTGCTCAACCAGGAGCCCTACAAAGAGGCGCGGATCATTGTCGGCGACCGCAACTTCGGCGGTGGGTCAAGCCGTGAGGGCGCGCCCTGGGCACTGCTCGATTACGGGTTTCGCTGCATCGTCGCCTCGAGCTTTGGCGATATCTTCTACAACAACTCACTGAAGAACGGATTGTTGCCGGTGCGCCTCCCCGAGGACGCATTGACCGGCATCAGGGCTCAGCTACACGATAACCCTGGCACGACCATTACCGTGGATCTGGAATCGCAAACCGTCACGGCGCCGGATGGCACCGCGCACAGCTTCGATATCGAACCTTTCCGCAAGCAGTCTCTGCTCAAAGGCCTCGACGATATCGGCATGACCCTTGAACACGAGACCGAGATCGACACGTTTGAAGAAGGCTTCCGCCAACGCCGCCCTTGGCTATTCGCCAACGCCTCGTGAGGTCACTCGCATGACTGAGAAACGACAACGTCTCGCCCATGCCGTCCGCAATGGCGATTTCGTCATCGCTCCCGGTGTCTATGACGGTATCTCGGCACGCCTTGCGGACCGCCTGGGGTTCCCGGCGATGTACATGACCGGCTACGGCACCGTTGCCTCCCACCTGGGTCTCCCTGATGCGGGCCTGGCCAGCTACACCGACATGGTCGGTCGGGTCCACCAGATCGCCTCAGGCACCAAAACACCGCTGATCGCCGACGCCGATACCGGCTATGGCGGCCTTCTCAACGTCGCCCAAACCGTGCGCGGCTATGAGAGTGCCGGGGCTTGCGGCATTCAGATCGAAGATCAAGTGTCGCCGAAAAAGTGCGGGCACACCCTGGGTCGCGAGGTCATCCCCGTCGACGAGATGGTGCTCAAAGTGCGCGTTGCCTGCGATGCCCGCGAGAGCGCCGATACCCTGATTATCGCCCGTACCGATGCCCGCACCCATCTCGGACTGGACGAAGCCATTCGCCGCGGCGCGGCCTACGCCGAAGCCGGGGCCGATCTGATTTTCGTCGAAAGCCCCGAAAGCCACGACGAGATCCGGCAAATCGCCGCCGCACTCGCCCCCAAGACCAAGTTGTTCATGAATGTCGTCCAGGCGGGCCGCACGCCCGAGATGCCGGCAGACGATCTCAAAGAGCTCGGGTTTTCGGTCGCCATTTATCCCGGCGCAGCCCACAAGGTTGCCGCTGCGGCCATCGACGCCTCTTACCGCTTCCTCAAAGACAACAAGACGTTGCTCGACAGCCCTACCCCGGTTTGGGAAGACATGCACACGTTGATGGGTTTTCCCGATGTCTGGGCATTCGATGAACGGTGGGCCAAAGAAGAAGCCGCTGACTAATCAACAGCTTTTCCATTGCCGCCGCCGCGTCGCTATTTCATGATGCCGCGTTTTTTCACTGACACCTGTTTGAGATGAGCGACAAATCCAACGCCCCCACCGCCAAGCCTGAGAAGACTAAGAAGGCCGACAAGGCCGAGACGCCCGCGACGAAAACCACCGAGAAATCGACCGCCGCCGAAGGGCCTAAATCCGACGCGCCGAAAGACCCCGCCGCCGGATACACGCGCGGCGAAGGTCAAAAGCCCGTTTCACCGCGGTACCGCTCCAATTGGGACAACATCTTTGGGAAAAAGCGCTAGAGACCAGGCGTCTGCGCTTTTCCGACTAAGGCAACTTCAAGTGGCCGTCACACCGGCCCGCTTCCGGACGAGATCGAGAAATACCCCAAACGGACGGCTAAGCAACGCCATACCGACGATGGCCGTGGCGGCCGCTGCCAACATTTCAGCAACCGTGGCACCAACGACGGCAAGCGACGCCAGGTAGACCGGTAGCTGGAAGCAGATGAACGCACCAATGTCCGCGAAGGCCTTCGTTATCCGGCGCTGCGGCCGAACCCGCGCAAACACCCAGTCTCGCCAAACCCCATAAGGCCGCCCGGTCGCCGCCATCACAGGAATCATGAACAAACGCGCCGTCAGGACCTGCATGGGTTCCAGGCCCACGATAAGGAGTTCGGCCGTCGCCGCCACGATGGTGAAGAAGAAAATGGTGGCAATAGTGTCGACCAGAAAAGCGCGCATGGTGCGCAGATACAGCGCCCGCCGCTCCCTGCTGATCTGCCCCCTTCTGAGTGGTCCAGAATCTTTCTTATTTTGGCTCACGAAGGAGTT
>Ga0055584_100005177_pt1 | contig 12796 bp, 10 predicted proteins | sample OSDHelmetaG_FD_58716 | JGI IMG/M metagenome (GOLD analysis project Ga0055584, IMG submission 58716) | Pelagic marine sediment microbial communities from the LTER site Helgoland, North Sea, for post-phytoplankton bloom and carbon turnover... | ecosystem: Environmental > Aquatic > Marine >... | reverse complement strand
AGATGCAACTCCTACTTGCAGTATACCAATTCAATTTAAATCAAATCCAGTACACGCCCATAAAATTATCAAAGAACAAATATAATGTACAGTAAAAAATTGTAAAAGTCAAGAAAATTTATATAGGATTACCCCAAGATACAATCTTAGGCTTATTAGGTAAAAAACTACGACCCGATATAAATAAACCTTCATTTAAATCTTCTGGCCCAACTATAGACGCAGTAAATTGAATGTCTACTATTTTGTGGTTTTCTACATCCAGTGTGAAAGACTCAGAGTTTAATCTTGCATTTTTAATATTGAAGTACATACTACTTTCAACATGAGCAATTGAGTTATCATCACATGCAGCCACGGAAAAACAATCATTCAGTTTAATTTCTAGATCAAAGCTAGATTTAAGGCATTTTTCATCGGAAAAATATTGACTAATAGTTGACTCTTTAATATTTGATGCAATAGCTCGAATAGCAACTTCTATATTCGCAGGGTAATTGGCGACCCTAGAAAAGGAGTGTTTGTTGCCTATCCTACTAATTTTCGTGCGACCTAGTGGTACATTGATTGTGAAGCCTTGAATATGAGCTGAACCGGAGTCTACATCATTGAATCCAGAAGGTAAAATGGATATGTTCGATCCATTTTTAAGAGATAGCTCAATATTTGTAGGCGAAAGACCAACATTACCCTCGTGAAATTCAATATCTTCCATCCCGGTTACATTACCATAAACAAAACTTTGATATGTATCGGGTATACTGAAGCGTACGTCATCTTTACAAGTGGTGTTTCGACTAGGATCAACTGAGGGTAAGGGTAAATTGCAGAAACCCGTATAGCCGACCATATTAAATGCTTCAAAGCTTAAACGGGCACGAGGCATAGACCCCACTTCAGCAGTAACTGCATACTGAGTTAAAAAAGCATTACCAATACCAACAACTCTGATATCCTTAGCATGATGTTCAAAATCGTGATTAACTACATCGTGGCCATTTGGTACAGTGATAATAAAGAAATTTTGACCTACCCTTCCATCTGCAATCATGTGATTATTTAAAGCAGGCATTTTGCCGTCAGTGATAAACCCAGCCACCTGTTCATTGTAACCTTCGGACAAAAAATATTCGAAATCTAATGTAACATCTGGTGTGTCAGAAGGTAAAGCTCCTATATGTGCAGCACTACCGTATTGATTAATGTCAATTAAGTTAGTGGTTGAAGAGTAGTTTATTGCTTGAATTCGATGTAATTGACGAACTTTATTTCCAGAGCAAGAATCGAAATGTAAGTTTCTTAAAGAGCAGTTTGGATCAGATGATGTTTGATTATTGAAATGATATCCAGTAGCATCAAAACTAGTATAAAGAGCTTCGTTTTGGTAAGTTACCCTTGGCCTTCTTCTTTGGTTTTTGTTCATAACAATGAAACTCGTTTTCTTTGACAGTAATATTTACACTATCTGGACTATTATATATAATATATTTAGCAATTAAAACTTCTACATCATTTTGAATAATTCTACGTATTGGTCTACCACCTAAATTTTCTTCAAGTGTCTGTTTTAGTATTTTATTTTTAACTAAGTTGCTAAATTGAACTTTAATTTGTTTAGCTTTTAATTTTTGACGAACTTTGCCTAACTCTATATTTATAATTCTCATTAAATCTTGTTCATTGAAATTATTAAATAAAACAATAGAGTCAAAACGATTAACCAACTCTGGACTTAATTTCTTTTTCGCCTCGTTTAAAATTTTATTTTCATTAGAACTGGCGCTAGGAAGAAAGCCAAGTGATCCATGTTTATCTATAAGGTCAGCGCCTAAGTTGCTTGTTAAAATAATAATTGTATTTTTAAAAGATGTTTCTTCACCAACATTATCCGTCATTCTACCCTCTTCTAAGATTTGTAAAAGTGATTGAAGTACAATAGGGTGAGCTTTTTCAATTTCATCAAACAATAAAACACAATGAGAGTCACGCTTAACTTTTTCCGTTAGAATTCCACCGTTTTCATAACCGACATATCCTGGGGAAGAACCTGAAAATTTACCAACAGATGTGGCCTCACTAAATTCAGACATGTCAAAATAAATTAATTTCTTATCAGAGCCAAAGTAATTTTTTGCTAAAGATTTAGAAGTTAAAGTTTTTCCGACTCCAGTTTTACCTAAAAATAAAAAACTACCAAGCGGTCGATTTTCATCCTGAAGTCCACAGTGAGTCTTGAATAAAGCATTGGAAATTTTAGATACAGCTTTAGATTGTCCGACCACCTCTTTCGATATGCGTGTTTCTAATTGCAATAGTTTGTCAGAACCTGTTTCATTAAGTGATTCAAATGGTATAGAGAGATTTTTTGAAACAATTTTTTTAACATCTTCACACGAAACAATTATAGGTTTTTTTGTTTTACGCTTGCTCCAGCTTTTTAAAATGTCTTTATAGTCATTATATAATCTATTTTTGATACTAGAATCTAAAGATTCTTTGAATAACATTTTTTCAATTTTTTTTGCTGATTTAGGTTTTTTATAGTAATTAATTTTAACAAAAGAGCCAGCTTGATCTAGTAAATCGATAGCTTTGTCGGGTAATTGTTTGTTGTGTATAAAGCGGTTGGATATTTTTACAGCAGTTGCAATGCAGTCTTTACTATACGATACCCCGTGATATTCGGCATAACTGGGAATTAGTTTGGAAATAATATCAATAGATTCCTCTTCCGTGGGCTCATCTACTTTAATGACATAAAATCGACGTTTTAAAGCGGCATCTTTGCCAAAACTTTTTTTGTACTCTTCGTGAGTCGTGGAACCAATGCATGTAATTTCCCCACGAGAAATATAAGGCTTTAATATATTTGCTGCATCTAATGCCCCTTCAGCATTTCCAGCTCCAACAATTGTGTGAATTTCATCAATAAATAAAATTATGTTTTTCTCAAATTTAACTTCATCAATAAAAGCTTTTAACCTCTCTTCAAATTGACCCCTATACTTTGTGCCAGCTATCATTGCAGATAAGTCCATGGAAATAATTTTCTTATTAAGGAGGTAGTCGTTAGACTCTAAGGAGACAATTTTTTTAGATAGACCTTCAACTAGTGCAGTTTTGCCGACGCCAGCATCACCAACAATTAATGCACATGATTTAGTTTTTCTACATAAAGTTTCTTCAATTTGATTGATGTATTTAGGGTTTGGGGAAATGAAATTATATTTACCTTCTTCAGCTAGATCATTTAAATTGCAACCATAAGCTTCTATGTGATGTTGGTTAGTTTTATTTTGAGTAGAGCTACTAAAGCTAGTCTCTGGATGCGATTCGAGAATACTGGGATCACTAGTAATCTCTTGAGATAAAAAATCTTCTAAAATATCTTGAACTTTGATTATGTCAATATCGCATGCTATAAAATAATCAATCGCAGCACAATGCAAATCATTAAGCATGGCATACAAAAGATGCTCTACGCTAATATAGTAATGTTGTTTTTCGTTGGATAAGCGATAAGCATAATCCAGTAAAGATTTAACTTCCTCCGAAAATTTAGCGGATTGATGCGAAGTCTCTTTGTCGAGAGTTATTGAGATAGTGTCAATAATATGCTCGTTAAGAAGATTGAATGACTGATTTAATTCTTTTTGTAGATAAGGCAATAAAAAGGAATCTATTTTGATAAAAGCCAACAAAACATGTTCTGATTTAACTTCTTTGTGACACCATTCTTCTGCTATTTTTTTTGCAATAGCTAGAACTTCTTGTGATCTTGGAGTGAAATTAGCTCGCATATATTTTTATATACACTATTTTAAGTCAGCTAACTTCATGCAAATTTTTTCATCAACAACAGATAAATTGTCAACAAATAAAATATCATCACCTTTTCTGCCAACCATAATAACTATATTGTCTTTGTCAGGAACGGCACCTCCCGACTCTATATACTCAGTGCATGTCATTTGCCTTCTGGTATCAACCATTATTCCTGGAATTGTACCCATTTCATCAGACAATAAAATTTTAATGTATTTATTACCGTTTACGCTAGTACTACGAAAAGAATCTTCTACTACTCCAATAAATTTTCCTCTATCATTAGACATCATAGAATTATAATAAGTAGAGTCGTTCAGCTCAACTGCTTCTTCTTTAAAGACTGTTTTTAACGCACAAGAGTAACTATAACCAAGTAACTTTTTTTCAAAATACCAGTTAGCGAAGTTTTCGTACTTTACGTTTTGCTCGTAGATAGCTTTGTATTTGTCATACTTCTTTTTGAATGTAATGAATCTAGACTCTTTCATTAATGGTTTATTGTCGTCAGCAACCAAGGTGTCTTTTTTGGCGGAATGTATAGATTCTAAAATGTCATAGTTGTATTTTGGTCCAAGGGCAATAAAATTTCTTTTTTCTCTATCCGTTAATAAATTAAAAGCTTGAGCTTCAAGAACTAAACGCGGACGACTCAATGTTTCATCTTCACTTAGTGCTCCAGCTTGTATTAATGCAGACATAACACCTATGTTGAGTCCTGCTTGCTTGGCAGAAAGAAAGACATCATACTTATTGGAGTTGTTGATGTCCCTGAATTCCTCTAACGCTTTCAAACTTTTTTCACTAACACCTTTTATACTATTAAGACCAAAACGAATATTGTTTTTATCAATAGTAAAATCAAATTTAGATTTAATTAAATTAGGCTGTAGTAGATTAATGTCAAAATATTGCAACTCTCTACTAATTTTGGATATTTCGTCCTGAGGGTTAGGTTCAAATTGAGACATTTTCAATAAACTTAAGAAAAATTCTTTGGGGTATTTAAATTTTAAATAAGTAGTCCAAGCAGCAAGAGTAGCATAAGCTATAGAGTGAGATTTATTGAAAGAATAATTCGCACTATCTTCAGCAACTCTCCATAAGATTTCCGAAACTTGAGTAGGTAAACCTTGGTCAGAAACTTTTTGCTGTATTTTAGATTGCCACTCAGGCATTAAGTCGATTTTCTTTTTACCTACTATTCTACGTAATTGTTCTGATTCATCTAATGTAAAACCAACTTTAACTGCCATTTTCATTAACTGCTCTTGATACAAAGGGATGCCACCAGTATAATCTAGAACATCATCAAAAAACTCATGAATGCTTTGAAAGTTGTTGGTTTTGACATATTCAGCATAACTATCAGCAAACTCTAATGCTCCTGGTCTAGCGATAGCAACAACAGCACTTAGCTGCTCCATGGTTTGCGGTTTGATTTTTTGACATATACGAAAGTTTGTGTCAGCTTCGATTTGAAATAAGCCATGAGGATTTTTTAATTCTTGCAAAGGCTTGAAAACAGATGAGTCATCCAAGTCAATATCGTACACATCAATATTTAAGCTATTACATACATCATAAATAACACTCAACGTTCTTAATCCTAAAATATCAAACTTAACCATTAACTCAGCAACCCAATTCATGTCGTAGCCAGTAACAATAGAGCCCTCATTGGTTTTTTGAACAGGACAAATATCTGAAATTTTTTGGTGCGAAATTGCAATCCCAGATGGGTGAACGCCAGTGTTTTTATTTAAACCTTCAAGCTTTCTTGCAATTTTAAAAACTCTTGAATTAACTTTTACCCAATCACCAAACCTTTGGCTTTCTTCTTTAGCTACATCAAGGGGAGCTACTTTGCCAAACTTTTTAGGTATAAAACCGCTAACATCATTAACTTCTTGCTCTGTGTATTCACCTACAATTTTTCCGCACTCTTTAATGCAAAGCTTTCCACTTAGAGTGTTTAGTGTTAAAATATTAGCAGTTCGAGAAGGATGTTTAGCTTCAATGTATTGAATAACTCTTTGTCGATGTTCGTACGCAATATCATTATCTACATCAGCTAATAAGCTACCATCTAAATATGTGATTCCATCTTTTTCAATTTTCTTTGCACGACTTTTTGAAACGAATCGTTCGAAAAATAAATCGTATTTAATTGGGTCAACTTTGGTGACATCAATCAGATAAAGAACCAATGAACCTGCAGCAGAACCTCTACCTGGGCCAGTGGGAATATCGTTTTCATGGCAGAAATTTAAAATATCCCAATTTAAAAGAATATAATCAACGAAACCAAGATTATTTAAAATCTCAAGCTCCATTTTTGTGCGATCATAATACTCTTTTTTATTATTAAGCTTATCAATACCTTTAGATTTTACTCCATGCATGCATAAAGCACGAAGAAAATCGTAATTTGAGGAGCTTGGATCAATGCCGAGATCTGAATAATACTTACTATCAACACTTAGGTTTGGAAGTAAGACTCCTGGGGGAGCATAGTTATCTAGCTTACTAAATTTGGAGAAGAATAAATCAGACATTATATGTTAACCTCCCATAGCATTTTTTTGAATACTTCATAGTTTTGTTGTATATCGTACATAGCGTCGTGCAGTTTGCTTTCGTCAACAGGAATATCATAATGCTTGCATAAGTCAATTAATTTTTTCTTTGATTTTCTGTCAATCAGATTATTTAATCTATATTGCCAACTAAATAAATCGTCGTCTTTATTGAACTTAATGTCATTTTTGATAGCTTTAGCAAGACACAAAGTATCAATTGATCGATTAATGTAACTGTAATCAGGCTTTTTTCCTAAGCATTTCCTGAAAATACCGTGGATATAAATATCGAAGCCCAAAATGTTGTGGCCAACGTTAATGTATTCGGGGTTGTATAGATATGATTCAAACTCTTCTAGTATTGCATACGCATCACCAGCTTTCTTGTCATACTTTGATTGTGTCCAACCCGTCATTTTAGCGGCAGCTTTAGACATTTTTAAGTTAGACCAAAGAATCCAGTGGTCTTTACCTTTAATTACTTTGCCATTTTCAATTACAGTAAAAGCTAATTGCCAAGGCTTATTATCTGTAGAACCCAAATTAAGACAGCATGTTTCAAAGTCAAAAAATATATATTTTTGCTTGTTATTAAACCTTAATAAATTTTCTTTCATTTAGATTTCTTTTGGAAAAATTCTTCTACTTCAAATAAAAATTGAGACTTTTCTTTGTCTGACAAACTAACATATTGCTTTTTAATTTGACGCAAAACTCTCTTTTGTTCTGGAGCATCTTGGTAGGACATTGCTTTTTTAATTCTTAATAATTGTTTTTTATTCATACTTCGTAATATTGTACTTCACCTGGACTTAAGCAAGATATTGTGTCACCGCCAGCATAACTAATAGAGCTCTGAAGATCTTGAGTTATTTCGTTTAATTTTTCACCGTAAGTCATTCCATTGTTTACTATTTTATTGAGTTTTCCTTCTATGTTATTATTGTGACCTTTATTTTCTGCACTAGCGGAACCAAAATAAGCTTTGTGGTTAACTCCATTAATATTAATAACCGAAGCGGGACTATCCGTGCAAGCTGCAAACATACTACCAGACATTACCATGCTGGCTCCAGCAACTAACGCTTTGGCTATATCACCATTACAGCGAATACCTCCATCAGCAATGATTGGCACAACCTTTCCATCGTCAAGAGTTACATTTGAACATAGCTTAACACAGCTAAACATAGGCATAGTGAACCCAGTCTTATCTTTTGTCGTACATGGAGAGCCTTGACCAATCCCAACCTTAATCATGTCCGCACCCCAATTAGCTAGCTCTCTTACTGCACATGGAGTTGCAACATTCCCAGCAATAATCTTGGCGTTAGGTAAATGCTTTTTAATCCACTTGATCATGCTATTCATTCGTTGACAATAACCGTGAGCAATGTCAATAGTTAAACAATCAACTCGATGACCTCTCTTGCTGATTTTTTGAACAGCCATCTTGTCTTGTTCCTTAACTCCAACACTAAATGAAATGTTATCCCAGTCTTGGGCATTAGCAACATCTTCAGCTAAATCACGATCAAAACGATGCATAATACAGAAGAAGCCATGCGAGCTCATCCACTCACATGTATGCATATCTATTACAGATTTCATATTAGCAGGAATAATCGGTAGTAGAAACTTTTTACCAAAAAGACTCACAGAAGGATCACAGTCAGCTCTACTATGAACCTCGCTGTAATTAGGAGTTAAGCAAATATCTGAATATTTAAGCGCTTTCATGTTCTAAATAACTCTCGTAACAAAATTCTGGACTAGCCAGGTGATCGAAATTAGGTACAGACAAAGTTCGTTGCTTGCCATTCTTTTTAGCACAAATGCATTTGTATGTTTGATATGCTTCAAAATCTTCTCTTGATCCGTAATAAATAGATTTAGTTTCTATATAGTTATACTTAAAATTATCGCAATAGTCAATCACTTTATTGCGTAAATGTTGATCAAACGGTAATAAATTGTCTTCGAGAAAAAATTGTGGTTCGCAAAAGTTAAAATCAGGAATGCAGCTACAAAAATGCATCGTATTCATGAATATAAAAGAATCATAAAAGGGGATAGCAATATGAAGGTCTTCATTGGACCACATACTTTTTAAGGTTTGTGTGTTGATGACGCCATTATTGTTGCAAAAAGCATGAGAGTAAATGCTATTAAGTAAACCACAACCTGCATCAGTTCTTGGAAAAAGAATAATCTTATGGGTGCATTTATCCTCAGGAGAGGAAGTTTCTTCGTGGGAACAGGACATTCTTAGTCCAAAAATTAATTCTTTACCTAAGTCTTTAGCTACTTTTTGAGCTTGTAGAAAACCAATAAGAGTATCTTCTATTAAAACGATTTTATCTAAGTCTTTTGATAGACTGAATACACTAGTTGAACCACCCTCTGTATCTTTGTCTGGGTGATTAAGTGTAAGTATTGACTTGCCTATTGAGTAGTGGCTTTTAAATAACGCTATCATGTTAATGATGATAGCAAAAAAGCCGGAATAAGTCAAGCTATATCTTGTACTTTTCTATAAAAGATTCAGCTGGTTTACCGTCAGCTAAATGTATTTCCAACTCAACTAATATATTGTTTCTAAGTTCAATTAAATCTTTAGATTCTCCAAAACCGCCCATTTCTCTAAAGGTTGAAGATGCTGCGACTACAAGTAGGATAGCTAGTGGATCAAAAACAAAAATCAAAATTAAAATAACCATCCTGACCGCAGATTCAGAATTAACTTCAGGTCCGCCAAAATCAGAAACTAATTCCGCAATATATTTTACTGGACCAATTTCGGCTTCTAGCTCTTTAAGTTTGGATTCTAATTTACTTTTATCTAAATTAATTGATAAATAATCTTCTTCGAATTTTTCAAGTTGTGGAAATATATTTTCTTCTAATTTAAGTCGATATGTTTCGAGTCTATTTTGTATGTCTTGTTTATTTTGAGATATAGATGTTCTTTCACTCAATTGATTGTTTCTTTCTTTTTCAATTTTACTGGATGTAGAAAATCCCCCCTTATCTCGAATTTGAGAAATAATACTATCTAGATCTTTTAAGCGGAGATTTAATCGCTGTAGCGATGAGTAGTCGTCTTCTTTCAATCGCTCGTTAGTTTTCTTTTGTGTTTCTAGTGAAAGCTTTTTAGCTTCGATAGATTCAAGTTTTTTATCCAACATAGAAATTTGAGAACTGTATTGAAAAGAACCTGATTCTTGCTCTATATGAGATTTACTTAAGAATCCAAAAATACCCATACTAGTTATACCTGAAAGTATAACGACCGCTAAAGCTAGATAGGATTTGATTAAAATCCCAGCAGTTTTCCAGTTACGATGCAGCCATACAGCAGTAACCAACTTACCAACTTCAAGAGCACTACCCATGATAACAATAGACCAAAATACACCTGGAAAAATAGTAGTAAGACCGATAATGCTAAAGTAAGCTGCAACAGCAGCTAGAGATAAAGAGGATAGGGCTGTAATAATTGGAAAAACCATAATAATGGTTACACTAATTAATCAAATAAGTCTACGTGCTCTGATTCAGATGGAGTCCAATAAGGGCAACCCTTGTATTCCATTAGTTCTATAGAATGTTCATTGGTCTTAATTTTTTCTAACTCAGGCAAATCTTCAATGAATGCAGTTTTAATAATTTTACCCGAAGGAGATTTTAAAGCATAATACTCAAAGGGCTTTCTGAAAGAGCATATAAACGCTGGAATTGGTTCACCATTCTTATCTAGGACAGGTTGACCTCTGCTGATTTTAAAACCATCTTTGCCGCATGCCAAGGGACCTCCAAATGTACCATCAGAAGGATAAGATTGTGCACCAGCAAAGTTAGAATTGGCTTGCTCTTCGCCAAAATTATCAATAACCCTTTGTATTTCTGTTAATTCATATTGAAAGCCATATAGCTCACTATCAGAAAGAGGTTCCATTCTCAGTACACCATTTCCAGTTTTATTAAACATATCTTTAGAAAGGTCAAATTTTAAAAATAAAAATTCACTTTCCCTCTTAATGTAATTTGGGTATAAATGTTTGACCGCTAAAGAATACATTAAGTCTTGCAGGTTGTCACTAACCTCTTTACCTTTAAATACTTGCTTGCTACTTTTAAAGTCTCGAATTAATGCGTAAGATTCATCTTGATATAAGAATAATTTATCTATAAAACCTTTAATTCTATAAGAAAAGTCTTCGTTTTCAATCTCTATATCAAACGATTCCTCAGAAATAGCTTGTGTTGGATGAGCTAAGTCTTCACCAAAAAAATCATAATGAAGGCCATTGACTGTCATGGTGTCTATTAACTCTAAATTTTCTTGATCATCTACATTTAATTTTCTTGCATGATAATAAACCAACTTTTTGATGGGCTCGCATTTGAATATTGATCCATTTTTGATAATGGTATCGTAGTGAGATTTGTGTCTAGGGTTACCTAGAAGTTCAAAAATTAAGTGGCAAATCCAACCTCTGCTGGCACCATCATTAGATTTATCAGGAAGCTTTAATATGTAATTACACCAGTACTTCCAGGAGCACTGTTGTAGTGTTTTAATTCGACTGGCTGAGAGTGCTGAGTTATGATTCATTATAAAGTATTTTTAAGTTTTTAGATAATGATTTTGGTATTTTTCGGTTGGATTCCAATTTTTTAGCTGCCGAAATGATTTTAGGCAATTGATTGGATTGATTGATTAAAGATAATTTTTCTTTCCATCGATCAAAATCTTCAGAAGTCATATCTCCGAAATCATTTTTGGTTGGGAGGCATATTTTAATGTGATCGTAATCATAATAGTTGAGTAACCTTAAATAGTTTTTAACGGACGCATTCATGCCAGCATTATCAATTTTATTCGAATCATTATTAAATGACAAAATAACTTTACTAAAGTCAAACTGAATTAAAGAACACAACAATTTAGACGATATGTCTAAACCAAAAGAAACTAGTACATTGGTGATGCCATGCTCGATACAATTCAATGCATCGCCAATACTCTCAACTATTAAAACATAATCTTTATCTACATAGTCGAAAAAGATCCCATCTTTCATAGGAACATACGCAGGATACACCCAAGATTTTTTCTTACCCATATGCTTCCACTTTGGTCTGTTATCTTTGTTGGACATGTCTCTGCCAGAAAAGCCATGAATTTGCCCGTATTCATTATAAATAGGAAATACAAAACGCTGGTACATTTGAGAACGTGTAGCTAAACCGCCCTTTAAACTCAATAAAGTTTCATCGGAAATTCCTCTAGAATTATAGAATTTGTAGTGAGGTAGTAATTTCTCAAGTATGCTTTCAGGATAAACCTCCTCAACTTGCAACTTTTCAATATTAGTTTTAGCTCTTTCAGTAAGGAAAAATGTTTCTTCTTTATTGAGGTACTTACCTAGCTCTTTTGGGTCGTTGGTATTTAAGGTTAATACTAAGAGCTGCTTGAAGGGCATGAAAGGTGTGTTCTGAACATAATCTTTCCATGCTCCGGTATCCTTATAAATCTGTAAAGCAGTCGGGTTATCTCCGCCACGATAAACGGCATTGGACTGCCAATAAGAACCCTTGTTGCTTAATTTATAACCTAAGTCTTCAAGTATTTCTTTAATTTTATCTGAATTAATCATATGTCAGGCAACTCATCGGGATTGTTGTTCATTTCTATTTCACCATCAGCCATTTGTGAAGCTACAAGATCTTGCAAGTCTCCAATTTCAGTAATGTTGAAGTTGTCAAAATCTAAGAAAATAGCATTACTGGCTAAACTAATTCCATCAGCTAGGCGTATGTCATTAATTGCTCTCATGTAATCTTCACCTAAATGTCTATGTTTAAAACATGACAGTTTATGAGTTCCAAAACTTGGAGCTTCAGCTATTTCTTCTCTCGTTCGCTTTCTTAAGCTAAAAAGATGAGAGCTGAATTGGTTGATTCTGTCTGATCCGGAAACAATACTCTCGTCTTCTACAATCGTGTCAGCCCTTCTATTATTAGTGATACCAGACCTGTTGCTTTGCACGCTTGTCATCATCGCAACCATTGGGTCTCCATCAAACAATATGTCGTTTTGCACTAACTTTTTGAATTTGTCAACCATCTCTCCAATTACTTGCCATTCGGTCTTATTATTAAAATTTTCAGATGTAGTTTTAATGTAATCAAAATTTAATATCATTTGGTTCCCCCTACCTACTTTACTATAATAAAATCTTTTAACAAGATGAACCATTTGATCGACACTCATTCCAGATACATTAAAATAATGTAAGTTGTATTCTTTTATTTTAGGAAAGACTGCGCGAACTTTTTGCTCGGTGCTTGGATTTCTCCGCCATTTACCTGTTTCAATTAAA
>Ga0055584_100005175_pt1 | contig 12797 bp, 14 predicted proteins | sample OSDHelmetaG_FD_58716 | JGI IMG/M metagenome (GOLD analysis project Ga0055584, IMG submission 58716) | Pelagic marine sediment microbial communities from the LTER site Helgoland, North Sea, for post-phytoplankton bloom and carbon turnover... | ecosystem: Environmental > Aquatic > Marine >... | reverse complement strand
CCAGGCGTCATCGGTGGACCGGCGTACTTCCGAACTGCTTTCGGTCATGTCGGTCCGTCTCCGATCTCGGGGGCTCCCCTGAACCATAGTCGCCCCCGCGCAGTTAGGCCGCGAGCGATACCTGCTGAGCGGGAACTCAACCGTCGGATTCCGAAGCGGCCGAACCCGACACTCCAATCGGGTTGGTAGGTATTGCGGTACGCCGACCCGAAATGTCACACTTTCGGTGTCGCGGTGACCCGAACGAGGCATCGACGATGTGGAGGCATCATGTCATCCGATTCGCCGTCTTCAGTTTACGGCAGCATCACCGGTCGCCGGATTTCCATTACTGATCTCGCTCGCGCGAAAGTCGCTGAGGAGAAGTGGACCATGGTCACCGCCTACGACGCGCTGGTCGCCGGGACCTTGGAAGAGGCTGGTGTACCAGTACTACTCGTAGGCGACTCTGCCGCGATGGTGGTTTTCGGTCACGATTCCACGCTGCCGGTCACCTTGGACGAGATGGTCATGCTGACCGCGGGGGTGGTCCGGGGCACCCAACGCAGCCTGGTGGTGGCAGACCTGCCCTTCGGCAGCTACCAGGAATCACCGGAGCAGGCGCTGCGCTCCGCCACCCGGTTGATGAAGGAAGCCGGCGCGCAAGCGGTCAAATTGGAAGGTGGCGAGCGGGTCGCGCCACATATCCGGCTACTCGTGGAATCCGGTATCCCAGTGATGGCACACGTGGGGTTGACACCGCAGTCGGTGAATACCCTCGGTGGCTACCGCGTGCAAGGGCGCGGCGAAGCAGGACACCAACTGCTAGATGACGCCCTGGCAGTGCAAGAGGCGGGCGCATTTGCTGTCGTCTTGGAGGTCGTGCCGCGTGATCTCGCCGAGCGGGTCACCAAAGAGCTGGACATTCCCACCATCGGGATTGGTGCGGGCCGCGGAACTGACGCGCAAGTTCTAGTGTGGCAGGACCTTTTGGGTCTGACTCCAGGCAAGAAGCCGAAGTTCGTGCAACCCTATGCCGACCTACGCGGCGTGATCGTCGACGCGGTGCAGGCCTGGCGGCAGGACGTCACCGACGAGGTCTACCCCGATATCGACCACTCCTACAGTTAGCCGACCAGTCGCCTAGACCGCTGGTTCCGGGGCAACACAACCTAGTCCACGTCAGTGATGCGAATGCCTGCGTGCGCCTTGTAGCGGCGATTGATCGAGATCAGGTTCGCAGTTAGCGCTTCGATCTGGGCACAGTTACGCAACCGTCCCCCGTAAATGCCCCGCATCCCGGGGATGCGACCGGCGAGATCTTGAACCGCGTCGGTGGCTTCCCGCTGGTCACCCAGCACCAACGTGTCGGTGTCGACTGTCGCCAGCTCCCGATCTCGCAGCAGAACGGAACTCACGTTGTGAAATGCTCCCACCACCGCACTACCGGGCAGCAGTTGCTGGGCCTGCTCTGCCGCTGAGCCTTCCGGCACCCGCAACGCATAGGCGCCACGCTTATCGAAACCGAGCGGGTTCACGCAATCAATAACGATCTTGCCCGCTAGTTCCCCGGCCAGATCCGCCAGTAGCGCTTCGTGACCACCCCAAGGCACCGCCACGACCGCGACGTCACAAACTTCGGCGACGGACGTATTCAGACCGCCAGTGACGCCGGCACCTAGCTCGGCAGCCGCCTCGTGCGCTCGCGCATCATCTCGGGATCCGATCAGCACCGAGAGACCAGCTGCTGACCAGCGGTAAGCCAGCCCGAGACCTTGATCGCCAGTACCGCCCAAGATTCCAATCAACGGCTTATCCGGCAGTTCGGCTAGTTGGATCCCATCAGGTGCGTCGGCCATGGTGGCGCTCACTCGTCCTCTCCCCCGGCAACCCGCGTCGCCAGCTCCTCATCAATACCCCAGTGCTGCAGGGCCTGCTTGCCATGCGCCATATCCGCACGCGGCACTGCCTGTCCCGGAGTACGCGACAGTCGGGGTGCTGGTCCCGGTTGCAACGGATTGGTCGGCAACAACGTCTTTCTTGCGGCCAGTTGCGGATGCTGCGCCGCTTCGGTGAGGGAGCGCACCGCGGTGACACACGCATCGGTGCCCGCAAACTGCTGCTCCCAGTCATCCCGTGACCGGCTGGCGATCCGGTAGGTGAAAATCTGCCGCAGGTCCGGCCAGCGCTCCCGGTCGTACTGCTGGGGCAGGTCGGTCTCAGTCAGCTCCAATCCAGCTATGAACTCCGCGTAGAACTTCGGCTCGAGGCAACCCACTGCCAGATAGCCACCATCGGCGCATTCATAGACGTCATAGAACGGTGCACCGGTGTCGAGCAGGTTTTCCCCTGGTGCTGTGGCATCCCAGAGACCTTGACCGGCCATCGAATAGACCAGCATCATCAAATAGGCCGCGCCATCCACCATCGCGGCGTCCACAATTTGGCCCTTGCCGGACTGCTGCCGTTCCCAGAGCGCAGCCAACACCCCCACCAGCAGGAACATGGCACCCCCGCCAAAATCGCCAGCAATGTTGACCGGCGGCACTGGGGCCTGCCCGGAACGGGCGAAACTGCCGAGGGCTCCTGCGGCAGCAATGTAGTTAATGTCGTGTCCCGCCTGTTGAGCCATCGGGCCGTCCTGACCCCACCCGGTCATCCGACCGATGATCAACTTGGGGTTACGCGCCAGCAACTCCTGTGGGTCCAGTCCGAGGCGTTCCATGACGCCAGGTCGATAACCCTCCAGCAGCACATCGGCACGGTCGGCTAATCGGCGAGCAACCGCCAGTCCATCCGGATCTCGCAGATCGACAGTTACCGCTGACCGGCCGCGCAGGTGAATAGCGCTATCGGCATCGACAACCCCCAGTTGCGGTCCCGGCGCCTCAATCCGCAGAACATCCGCACCTAAGTCAGCAAGTAGCCCACCCGCAAACGGCACCGGACCAATCGCGTTCATTTCCAATACCCGCAGTCCCACAAGCGGGCCAGTACGTTCCACAGTCACAGTGAGAGTCGACTAGGAATCGCTCGGGGGGCGCCCATTCCACTCGTCCTCGTCCCGGTCCCATTGCTCGTTGCGCTCCCGAGCAATCTCCAGGGCGTTAGCCGCCTCTTCTTTGGTGTCGAACGGGCCCAACCGCTCCGAGTTCGGGCAACCCTCGGTCTCCACTCGCTGATGAACCAGGCAATACCACCACTGGGACATACGGTCTCCTTACTTAGAACCACCCGCAGCCTATCGGCGCGCACCCCGGTTAGGGCAACCCATGCCAGAATCAACCTATGACTGCCGCATCCTCACGGGTCCTCGCCCCAGGAAGAATCTCGCCGCGCCGCTCGGTACCAGAAGCGATCACCCGCCCGGAGTACGTCGATCGATCAGCACCAGCCCCCTACACCGGTCCCGAGGTGAAAGATGCCGAAACGATCGAACGGATGCGTATCGCGGGCCGGATCGCCGCCAACGCGCTGCAGGAGGTAGGGCGGGCAGCCGTGCCCGGCGTTACGACTGACGAACTAGACCGAATTGGTCATGAGTTCCTGTTGGACCACAACGCCTATCCGTCCACGCTGGGATATCGCGGATTTCCCAAGTCGCTGTGCACCTCGTTGAATGAAGTTATCTGCCACGGTATCCCGGACACGACAGTTCTCGAGGACGGCGACATCTGCAATGTGGACATCACCGCCTACATCGGTAGCGTGCACGGTGACACGAATGCCACCTTTCTGGTGGGCAATGTCGACGACGAGTCGCGGCTACTGGTGGAGCGCACCTACGAGGCCACCATGCGCGCGATCAAGATGGTTGCGCCAGGTCGACCGCTCAACGTGATCGGCCGGGTCATCGAGTCGTATGCCAAGCGGTTCAACTACGGCGTAGTCCGAGACTTCACCGGTCACGGCATCGGCACCGCTTTCCACACCGGGTTGATCGTTCCGCATTACGACAGCCCTGATCTGGATGTAGTCATGGAAACCGGCATGACGTTCACTATCGAACCCATGATCACGCTGGGAACCCACGAATACGACTTGTGGGATGACGACTGGACCGTCACCACGCAGGACAAACTGCGGACCGCGCAGTTCGAACACACCCTGGTCGTGACCGGCTCCGGTAGCGAGATCCTCACCCAACCGGACAACGTCGAGTGATTGCGAGCATTCCGCCGCTGAGCCTGCAAGAGTAGCCACCACCAGCCCGCTTGTGCGGGCGTACTCGGAATGGAGCAGGGATGGCTACGAAGTTGCCCGGACAGTCCACTTGGCCGAAGAACGTCAAGACCTTGGCTGTCGATATTGGTGGGTCAGGTATTAAGGCGTCGGTCTTGGATCGAGATGGCAACATGCTCACCGAACGGGTGCGGGTCGATACTCCTTATCCCTGCCCGCCGGAGCAGTTAGTCGCGAAAATCCAGCAGCTGTGTGATGACCTCCCGCGCTCGCAACGGGTCTCCGTTGGGTTTCCCGGTGTGATCCGAGGCGGGAAGGTGCTGCGGGTAACCGCGCTATCGCGGTTAGAGTACGGCGGGCCCACCGATCCCGGTATGGCGGCGCACTGGCACGGCTATCCACTGGCGAACAACCTGGCCGAGATGTTCGAAACCCCCACAAAAGTCGTCAACGATGCCGACATGCAAGGGTGTGCCGTCGCGGAGGGGAACGGCTTTGAGTTTGTGATGACCCTGGGTACCGGCGTGGGAACCGCAGTGTTCAACGACGGCGTCTTGCTCCCGCACATGGAACTATCCCACGGCTCTTTCCGCAAGGGCCTGTCGGTGGACATCGCCCTAGGAAACGCCGCTCGCAAGCAGATCGGGAAGAAAAAGTGGCGCAAGCGAGTGCTAGAGGCCATCAACTGGTTTGACGCAATGTTCTTGTACGACACCATTTACATCGGTGGCGGCAACGCCAAACATATGCTGACTGAATCTCTCCCCGACAACGCAAAAGTCGTACCCAACTCTGCTGGCATCACCGGTGGAGTTCGGGTGTGGGACCTCGCCACTGAGACCAGCTGACCACTAGCTGCTGGGCTGGTCATGACCAGCTCGCACAGCAACGCCCCCGGACCACTCGCTGCTGGAGGATCCGGGGGCGTTGATCGGGTCTACTTAAAAGCCACGTGTACGTGGTCGTAGTGACCAGGCGTACAGCCGCCTCGGTTCATAGGACGCCAGTCCTTCAGTTTCTTCTTGCCGGAACCGGCAGCCCAGTACTTGTTCTCCCAGATGAGATAGCGCACGCCGTGTTTCTTGGCGTTCTTCATCATGTACCTCGCTACCTGGTCACCGGTCTTCCGGTTCTGGGTACAACTGCCGTTTAGGTTGGTCATCACGTCCAACGCTCTCTCGGCGGACGGATGATGTCCGCCGTACGAACTAATCAGCTGCACCTTCTTGAACCGGGACGCTGCGCAGCGACCAGCAAGTGTGGCATCAACCGTGTAGCTGAACCGCCGCTCGTTAAACCGCCTGTTGTTCTTGCAGCCCTTGTAGAAGGGCTTCTTGGCCTTTGCTTTGACCGCCGACGGGGCGGCGCCGGTTTGACTCTCGCCCGCCGTCGATGCGGGGGCGGTCGCGGTCACTCCTGCGAACATCGCGCTGGTTGCAAGAATAGTTCCAGCTATGGCGCTTGTTGCTCTCATGACTTCATCACTCCTCACTCGTCAGTACCGAAGTTCGGCACCCAGTGATGATGTGCCCTTCTAGGACCGAATCGCTACATTTCTGCGACATAAGTGAGATAGAGCACCATTGCGGAATCCGTGGAAAACCTGACCCCTGACGCTTCGTGCGGAGACACGACCCCGCATTCACGCTCAAATGCAGGCTCTTTGGGGCACGAATGGAGTAATGGTTACTCTTCGTGGTGCTTTTACTGCGAAAACAGCTGTTTGCGTGACATTCGATTACCGAACATGTCGCACGTATGTCGCAGCCATGTATCAGTTCGTTGCCACGCAAGTCAGTCGATGATCGCGAGTTAGGTGGTTAGGCGGCCTGCAGTCGACCCGTTCGTGCCACCCCGCCAAGTCCAAGTCTCAACGGCGACCGGCGGACGAGTCGGTCTGTAAGCCGGATTCTGTCCCGGTTGCCCGGGGGCGACCATCCATCTGCGACTGCCGTTGCCGGCAGCCTGATGCAGCCCACCCGCGAACTCGGGCGGGCAGCCCTCAATCGTTCGCGCAGCCGACGCCAGGCGCCGACCTCTTGGCCTTGCTCCAGGTGGGGTTTACCAAGCCGCCCGGGTCACCCCGGCCGCTGGTGGTCTCTTACACCACCGTTTCACCCTTACCGCCCGAAGGCGGCGGTCTATTCTCTGTGGCACTGTCCCGCGGATCGCTCCGGATGGGCGTTAGCCATCACCCTGCCCTGGGGAGTCCGGACTTTCCTCGATACTTCCGCTAGGCAGAAACATCGCGGCCGCCCGACCGACTCGTCCGAGACAAGAATACGCAATTTGCAGTGGCAACCTCTACCACTCGGACCACGGCAGCCTCAACCAATCCGGGATCCGCCGCTGGTTAGCTGGCGTCTCGAATCAGGATGCAGCCACACTCGTCACACCAGACCACCTCGTCGGCAGCCGCTGCTTCCACCGCGGCAGCCTCAACTGGCGGGATGCTCAACCGACAACCCAGACAGCGACCGTTGACGAACTGTGCCGCGGCGATACCCATGGCATTGCGCGACTGGCGATAGGCGGAAATGAGGTCCGTGGCAATGGCTGCCGCTAGCTCCGTGACTGCTTGCTGGTGCTCGTGTGCCGACTGACGTAACTGAATCAACTCTGAATCACGATCTGCTTGGGCAGCGGTCATGGCCATCTCGGCATCGGAGACTTGCTGTTCAGCAGTGGCCAGTCGCTCCTTGATCCCTTCTTGCCGTTCCATCAAATCCAACTCGGCATCCTCAGCATCCGCGATCCGGCGCTGAAGTGCCTGAGCTTCGTGGGCCAACTCTCGCTGCACCTTAGCGCTCGCGCCGGAGTTCATCGCCTGCTCATCCCGCCGCTTGCGCTGCTGCAGGCGATCCAAATCCTGCTCCGCACGTTTGATTTCGCGCGTGAGATCCTCAGCCTCGGTACGCAGCCGGACCAGTTCGGCGCTCAAATCACGCAGCCCGACCGTCAACTCCTCGACACGCACCGCCACCGGCGAACTCTTGATCGCGGCGGCCACCAGTTCCGCTTCGATCTCATGACGCTGCAACTCCAACAACTGCAACTGCTGTGCTGCCGCCGCCTTCATCGATGCCCACCAGTAATGCTGAAGGTCCAAGGATCAGTGTTGATCTGCGACACCTGCGTCACGATCTGCCCGCCTTCCGATGCGATGCGTTCGATAAGCTCATCTGCTGCTGCCTGCAACCACAACCACTCCCCTGCCCAATGCGCAATATCCAGCAACGCAATTTGACTGTCAGCCCGAAACTCTGACGCCGGATGGTGCCGCAAGTCGCTGGTGATATAAGCGTCCACGTCGCTGCGGCGGACATCAGCCAGCAGTGAATCACCAGCCCCGCCACACACCGCCACCTTGTGAATCAGTGCTTTGGGGTCACCTGCAACTCTCACCCCATGTGCAGTAGCGGGTAGCGCACTAGCCAACCGCTCAGCGAAATCAGCCAGAGTCGCCTCAGCGACCGCTCCGATTCGTCCCAGGCCCCGCTCACCCGGGACAGCAACGCCATCGACAACCGTGAAGGCCGGTTCCTCGTAGGGGTGTTCACGTCGCAACGCGTGTACGACATCGCTGATTCTTTCCTGCGGCAAGACCATCTCTACTCGCCGCTGATCCACCCGCTCCAACGCCCCTACTTTTCCTATGGTGGGATCAGCGCCCGGCAGCGGCCGGAATTGCCCGGTGCCATCGGTCCAATATGCACAGAAGTCGTAGTGGTCGGTCCGACCCGCACCGGCTGCTGCCATCGCCGCGATCAGCGGATCGGTGTGGTCAGCCGCATCGTGGACCACAATCCGAGCTAGTGGCACCTCCGGCAACGGTCGCAGCGGTACGCGCTCCACTCGCATTCCCACCGCATCAGCTAACGCGTCGTTTACACCGCCGATCGCCGAATCAGCATTCGTGTGCATGGTGAGCAAGCCACAACCGGCCTGGATGAGTTGATGGACCGCCCGGCCCTTGGCAGTGTTAGCGGCGACCGAGTGCACCCCGCGCAAAAGCAGCGGGTGGTGGGTGACCAATAGATCGAAACCACCAGCGGCTGCCTCATCGATAACGGCTGGTAACGGGTCCACAGCGAACAGCACCTTGGTGACCAGCTGATCCGGGTCTCCGGTCACTAATCCCACCCGATCCCAGTCCTCGGCGATACTGGGATCGAATCGCTGTTCCAGTGCGGCGACCACCTCGGCCAATGACAGCGCTGAAGACTCGGACACGCTGGCAGCCTAGCGCCATAACGGCGGGATCGATGGCGGGTCTGCCAGTCCGAGCGAGGAAACCACACCGGGTGCCTGCCCACCGACGGGCCGCAGCGACAATAGAGCGATGATCGAGCGCATTGCCAAGTTGCTGGCCAAAGCGGAACGCGCCGCCACCCCCGCCGAAGCCCAGGCCTACTTCGACAAGGCCCAGACACTCGCCACCGCTCACTCCATCAGTTTGGCGAAGGCACGCCTCACCACGACCGAAATCCGAATCTCACCGATCAACAAGCGCATCCTGATCGGCGAGCCCCGGCGGCATGCCAACCGGCACCTGATCAACCTGATGTATGCAGTCGCTACCGCTAACGACCTGCAGATGGACATCGCTCACAACTCCACCTACCTAATCTTGTTCGGCTTCCCCTCCGACATTGCCGCCGCAGAAATGATGTGGAGTCGGATCTCTACCCAAATGGTTCGCTACGGCGAAGAGTTCCTTGCCGCCGGGGAATGGCGTGCCGATGTGCGCCTCGTCCGGGACCGGCGACGAACACGAACCGCTCCGATGACTAAGCAAACCGCGCGAGCGCAATACTACGAATCTTTCATTGCTGAGGTACAGGGCCGATTGCACACAGCGCGGGAGCGTGAAATCGCGCAGCAGCGGCAGCGGGAAGCGCAGCAATCACAGACCCAGGCTGCGAACGGTCCCACTGCTACTGGCACCGAGATCGCCCTGCGAGAGAAAGCCGCCGAAGTGGCCGACTACTACCAGCAATCTTCCGAAGCGCGCGGTTCCTGGCGCGGCGGCAGCCGCGTGCAGGGACTGTCACAGGCAGCCGAGCAGGCCGGGCGCCGAGATGCACATCGAGTCGCGTTACCCGGCACCGCCGAAGTCGCCGGTGGTCATCGGGAACTGCCGGCGTGAGCGTCGACCCGCATCGGTCAGCGGTCTACGCGGCGGAGGATCACCTGCGTGGATTGCTCAGCCGTGGCGGCACCATCGATTTTCACGGCTCACTGCTGGATGTACCGATCGAGCGGCGCTTCGGTGATATCGCTGGAGTCCAGCGGTACTTGGCTGCCGTTCGAGAGCACCAGTGGGGGCACCCGGATGTGCCGGCGCCACAGGTGAAGGCTAGCCGCGCCACCACCCGAGCCACCTGGACCGAGCCGGACACCATCGCTATCCCGCAGCGACAGGACTGGGCGATGCGGGAAAGTGTGGCGCTGCATGAGTACGCCCATCACGTGCAATTTCACCGCACCGGAACTACTCGGCACGACCGCGAGTTTTGCCAACTCCTGCTGGATCTGATCGACAACGCCATGGGGCCGACGACTGCGCTGCTACTCCGCGCCGGGCTCACTGATGGCGGCGTCTTTGCGCAACCGCGGCGCTGATACTGCGCGGCAACTCAGCTACTCGCAGCCGATACCGTCACCGTCCCGATCCAGATGCGTACCGTAGCCGGGGTCGCCGCGGTATACCGGTGCGGCACCGGCAGCACGGGCCGCATCGCAGTTCACGAAGGCCCCGCCGCTATCCAGGTTGCCGCCAGACCCGGAACCGCCGGAGCCGCTATTGTTGTCGGCTGCCTTGCCGCAGATGTGGTCGGTGCGCTTGTCGAGTCGGTGATACTTGGCCTGCTTGCGGTGCCAGTCGTAGCCGTCAGTGCTGTCGTAGCGAGCGTTAGCCAGGCCCTTTTTGATCAACTTCGACCCGAGGTCAGCCCCATTGGGTTTGCGGACATACCGCAGCATCCGGTCATAGCGATCCATATTGTCGGTAGTGGCGGACTTCTTCAGCCGGAAGCCTCTGCTCACGAACCGATCGGTGAACGCCGTGGCGCGCTCGAAGCCACATTCGCCACGTTCTGGGGTGTCAACGCCAATCACTCGAACTGAGGCGCCGCTGGCGAGCCGCACGGTATCGCCGTCCACTGCCCAGCCGCGGCGCAACCCCGCGTCCGCGGAACCGGCCAACGGTACCGCCACAGCCACGGCAATAGCCGCGACCAATAGTCGTAGTCGAATTGTCCCCCGCATTACTTCCCCGTTTCAGTCAGTTACCACGCATGCAGCAACTTAGCCGCCTAGACATTGTCATACCCACGCCGGAAAGCATTTAGACCGTGAGGAGTCTCACAGCCGCCCACGGACCTGTTGAATCCGGCCCACCGGCCACACCTATACCGTCCTACTGGCCCCAGTGGCTGCTGACCGGCAACTAGGCACCCCGGTTGGGGGGCCGCAGTCGGATCGTTTTGGCAGGACTGACGCCAGCGTCGTTGGCAGCGCGCATCCGTAATATCACTGTCGCGTTATCTTTCCGGGCCCCGGTCAGGGACTTGCGTACTTTGTTGGCGCCAGCGAAGTTCAGCCGCACGTTATTGGCCGCCGGATCAATAGCGGTCCTGCGCCAGCTGGACCATCCCCCGCTTGTTTCGTTCCAGCTGACCCTTACCCCGAATAGCGAAACGCCAATGAATTTCGGGTGGTCTCGCGTCTACGTCGCCAAACAATGCCATCTTCAAGCGCAACTTCTTTGGCGTCAGCTGACTCTTGCTCGCTTTCCGCTGCAGCTTGGCCAGTTGCTGACGTCCGCTGCGACCCCATTCGGGTTGTGAATGCTCTTGCCACTCCCACCTGTTAACACCTGCGCAGGACCAGGCTTTGTGGCCGTGTCACTATCAGCCCAGCCGGCGTTGAACATGGCAACTGTGCTGTTGGAGTAACCCGGTACATACATTTCATTATTGGCACCCACTGCAATATTCCGGGCGGAATTGAACCCGGTCATCATCTTCAACGGAGCCTCATCACCACCACTCCACGCCGACGCAGTACCCGTTATCCCGGTAGCGAGCAGCGCAGCAACTCCGCCAGCCATCAAGATCTTGCTAGTTACTCCACGATTCCGAAACATCAGGACCTCCGTGGTTAGTGCCTGATTTCCCGCGGTGCCGGTGCCAACTGAGAGCAATCTTGCGCAAATCTTGAGGTTGGGAGCAGGCTGTGCTGAATCACCGCACATTTGGCCATCGCATGAAGCGATTCGACGTCCGCCCATGGTGGCTGTGGATCGCCTAGTTTGCGTGAGCTGGCTACGCCAGTAACTCCATCACCAGTCGCAACGTGGCCGGTTTTACTCCCATGCCGAGGTGACTCCCGCTGACTTCGATATTGGTCGCACCGGGAACAACACAGGCGCGCCAGTCCACTACCCCCTCCGACTTGGAGTAGATCGATACGAGATCGACTTCGGCGGGCATGGGGGCACGGCTGGCCACCATGTAGGGACAACTGCATTCCGGGGTGACACATTGCCGCTGGCGTAACTCCGGGTCAGTTTGGTGGGCCACCCGCAACACCGATACCAACGGTTGCGGTACTTCGTAGAAAGCGAACTCGTGATTGAGCGGCGCACCCAACGAAATCACCTGCTCGATGAGTTCCGGATGTCGCGCTCCCAGCCCTCGTCCGAGCAGTCCACCTCGGCTGTGTCCCACCACCAGCAGCCGTCTGCCCTCGTCGGCAGCTACTGCACGCCGGGCGACGTCGGCGATGCGATCTACCGCACGGTCTGAGCAGCGGATGTTGGACCAGATCTCGGATTCGACCACGTGGTAGCCGCCGGCCTGCAGCACGCGGCGCATCGGGAAGGTCGACGGGTCACCGAAACCGAAGCCAGGCAGCACCAGAACTGGTCGCTGCTCACCATTCGGCAGATCCGAGCTGAGCTTTGTTTCTCGACCGAGCAAAGTGGCTTCCCACTCGGCTAGCTCGACAGCGAATCGAGACTCCGAAGTGGCACGGGCGGCCCAACCAGGGAATCTGCGTAGCCAGCCAGGTAGCCCACGCGGAGCCCACATCTGATGCGGCAGGTGCTCGTTGAGCCAATCCATATGACGATCATGGCGCATCACAGCGGTTTGGCCAGTCAGGTTGGCAGTGCTAGTCGTGGCGGAGGAGGTGATGCCGTGTCGTTGTGCGTTGCCTTCAGTGGCGAGTACGGAACTTGATTCGAGCGACATTGCCAGTGCCCTCAAGATTGATCGCCCGCACCTTGACCCGATATCTCGTGCCTGGTTTCAGTCCGCGGTAGACCAACCGGTACTGACCGAGGCGACGTGTTTCCAGATCCGCCGCGGGCGCACCGGTCCAACGTTGCCAGCGCTTACCTTCCTTCATGCGAGCGTCATAGCCAATAATCTCCGAGGTCCCAGCGTCCTTCGGTGCGCGCCACTTGACGATGACGCGCTTGCGCTTGGCTCGGGCCTTGGACCGGGTAACCCGTCCGGGTAACTGGGCTATTGGTGGCGCAACTGGCTGTGGGGCAACCACCGGCTGCGGATCTACCGGCTGCGGTGTGGGCGTGGGCGTGGGCGTGGGCGTGGGTGTGGGTGTGGGTG
>Ga0055584_100005174_pt1 | contig 12798 bp, 12 predicted proteins | sample OSDHelmetaG_FD_58716 | JGI IMG/M metagenome (GOLD analysis project Ga0055584, IMG submission 58716) | Pelagic marine sediment microbial communities from the LTER site Helgoland, North Sea, for post-phytoplankton bloom and carbon turnover... | ecosystem: Environmental > Aquatic > Marine >... | reverse complement strand
GTCAGAGAGTAAAATCGCAAGCGCGCCGCAGAGCCGAGCGCGAACCGAGGGCCCTTCGCTCGGAGCCAAGAGACGTTCTTCGTCGTCCTCGATCAGTCCGGTATCGAACTCACCCCTTGCAAAATGCTCGTGAGAGACGAGGCGGGACAGAAATTCGACATTGTTCGAAACGCCAACAATCCGCGTCTCTCGCAAAACTCTGCGCATTCGGCGCAGAGCCGCGTCGCGCGTCTCATCCCAAACAATGAGCTTTGCAATCATGGGGTCATAGTGAGGACTAATCTCGTCCCCCTCCTCAACTCCCGTGTCTATTCGAACCTGGCTTGACCCTTCCGGATAGCGAAGACTACGGAGCCGTCCGATCGACGGAATGAAGCCTCGCTCGGGGTCCTCTGCGTAGATTCGTGCTTCAAGCGCATGGCCCCGAATCGACAACTCGGTCTGCGCTTTCGGAAGCGGCTCATTCGCCGCGACCCGCAGCTGCCACTCGACGAGGTCTTGCCCCGTGATCATCTCTGTCACTGGGTGCTCGACCTGGAGGCGCGTGTTCATCTCCATGAAGTAGAACTGCCCGTCCGAGGCAACGATGAACTCAACCGTACCCGCGCCGACGTAGCCAACCGCTCGGGCCGCTTCGACGGCTGTCTTTCCCATCGCCTCGCGCTGCGAAGCAGGCAATCCGGGCGCAGGCGCTTCCTCGAGCACCTTTTGGTGTCGACGCTGGACCGAGCAGTCTCGCTCGAAGAGATGGACGACATTCCCTTGCTGGTCGGCAAAGACTTGAATCTCAATATGGCGCGGATGTTCGAGATAGCGTTCGACTAGCACTCGGTCATCGCCGAACGAAGCCTTCGACTCTCGACGACAAGATTCGAGCGCGTCAGCGAAGTCCTCCGCCGCCCGCACGATGCGCATTCCTTTGCCGCCACCGCCAGCAGTCGCCTTGATCATGACCGGATACCCGATCTCCTCAGACGCCTCCGCGAGCCGCGTGAGGCTCTGGTCCTCTCCGTGATAGCCGGGGACGAGAGGCACTCCAGCCTTTTCCATCAGCGTCTTCGCGGCTGACTTGGATCCCATAACACGAATGGCCTCGGTCGGCGGGCCTATAAAGGCAACACCGGCCTGCGTGCAAGCTTCAGCGAATTCGGCGTTCTCTGACAGGAACCCATATCCGGGGTGGATCGCTTGCACTCCTGCGTGCTTTGCCACTTCTATAATGCGGTTAGCACGGAGGTAGCTATCCCGAGCAGCCGCCCCCCCAATCAAGTGCGCTTCGTCAGCCATTCGGACGTGCCGCGTATCGCGGTCCGCTTCGGAGTAAACGGCCACGGTTCGAATCCCGAGTCGCGCACACGTCGCGAACACGCGGCAGGCGATCTCCCCTCGATTAGCCACCAAGACTTTTTCAAATTGATCAAGACTCACTGAGGACTCACATTCGGAAGACACCGAAATCGGTGTCTTCAATGGGTGCGTTAAGGGAGACGGACAATCCGAGCGCGAGAACGTTGCGCGTCTCGGCGGGATCAATGATGCCGTCATCCCAGATACGAGCCGTCGCGTAATAGGGATGGCCTTGTTCTTCATATTGTTTACGGAGCGGATCCTTAAAGGATTCTTCATCAGCTTCGGACCATGCCCCACCCCGCGCTTCTATTCCGTCACGCTTTACGCGGGCAAGCACACTCGCCGCTTGTTCTCCGCCCATGACCGAAATCCTTGCATTAGGCCACATCCATAGGAACCGAGGTGAGTAGGCGCGGCCGCACATTCCGTAGTTCCCGGCACCAAAGGAACCACCGATCACCACCGTAAACTTCGGGACCTTCGCGCAGGCGACAGCCATCACCAGTTTCGCACCGTGGCGCGCGATGCCCTCGTTCTCGTATTTCTTGCCGACCATGAATCCAGTGATGTTTTGAAGAAACACCAGCGGAATCTTCCGCTTCGTGCACAGCTCAATGAAATGAGCGCCCTTAGAAGCCGACTCGGAGAAGAGAATTCCGTTATTCGCGAGAATACCAACGGGGTGACCGTTAATCCGCGCGAACCCGCAAAGCAAAGTTGCCCCGAAGCGTGCCTTAAATTCATCAAAGCGACTTCCGTCGACAACCCGCGCGATCACTTCACGGGCATCAAAGGGTTTCTTCGAGTCGGTCGGAACCGCGCCATAGACTTCACGAGCGCCGTAGCGAGGCATCTCGGCGGGAGCCAGTTCCGCCTGGCCTAGCTTTCGCCAATTCAGATTCCCGACGATCTCACGCACCCGTGCCAGCGCATCATGATCGTTCTCTGCGAAATGATCAGCGACGCCTGACAAGCGGGTATGGACGTCGGCCCCGCCCAACTCTTCGGCTGTGACATCCTCGCCCGTCGCCGCTTTCACGAGTGGAGGACCGCCCAAAAAGATTGTTCCCTCCCCTTTTACTATGATTGTCTCATCCGACATAGCAGGCACATACGCCCCACCTGCCGTACACGAGCCCATCACGCATGCAATTTGCGGGATTCCCGCAGCGGAGAGATTGGCTTGGTTGTAGAAGATCCGACCGAAGTGCTCGCGGTCCGGAAAGAGTTCATCCTGCAGAGGCAAAAAGCCGCCCCCCGAATCGACCAGATAGATGCAGGGCAACCGGTTCTGCTCAGCGATCTCTTGCGCTCGAAGATGTTTCTTAACCGTGAGGGGGTAGTAGGTGCCCCCTTTTACGGTCGCGTCGTTTGCGACAATGATGCATTCAATGCCGCTAACTCGACCGATCCCCGTGATGATCCCTGCACTCGGGGCCCCGTCGTCATAGATTCCCAAAGCAGCAAGGGGCGCGATTTCGAGAAATGGCGTTCCCGGATCGATCAACGTATTCACGCGATCACGCGGCAAGAGCTTCCCACGAGCCACATGCTTTGCCCGCGCCGCCTCCGAAGCACCAGCAGCCACTTGCGCGGTCTTCGCCCGAAGATCTGCGACGAGCGCTTTCATGGATTCCGAGTTCGCTCGGAACTCATCAGAACGAGTGTCGAGAGTCGAATCGATGATCTGCATACTGCCTACTCCGTCTCCGAAAAGAGTTCGCGCCCGATCAACATCCGTCGAATCTCGGACGTGCCTGCGCCGATTTCATAGAGCTTCGCATCACGCCAGAGACGCCCGACTGAATACTCGTTAATGTAGCCGTTTCCGCCTAACGCCTGAATCGATTGGCCAGCCATCCACGTCGCCTTCTCCGAAGCGTAAAGAATGGCGCCCGCGGCATCCTTGCGGGTCGTCTGCCCCCGGTCGCACGCCTTCGCGACCGCATAGACATACGCGCGGCAGGCATTAAAGCCGACATACATGTCGGCCAACTTGCCCTGCATCAATTGAAACTCGCCGATCGCCTGGCCGAATTGCTTGCGTTCGTGGACGTAGGGAATGACGGCATCAAGGCACGCGGCCATAATGCCCAAGGGCCCACCAGCAAGCACGAGGCGTTCATAGTCGAGTCCCGACATGAGGACTCGTACCCCTCCGCCGACTTTGCCTAAGACATTCTCGGCGGGAACTTCGCAGTCCTCGAAGAGCAGTTCGCTCGTGTTCGATCCGCACATGCCTAACTTGTCCAGCTTCTGCGGTGAGGAAAACCCTGGGAAGTCGCGCTCAATGATAAATGCGGTGATCCCTTTGGAACCGGCATCTACATCGGTCTTCGCGTAGACAATCAGCGTATGCGCATCTGGACCGTTTGTGATCCACATCTTCGTCCCGTTCAAGACAAAGCGATCGCCCTTCTTTTCCGCTCGAAGCTTGAGTGAAACAACATCCGACCCCGCACTCGTCTCAGACATGGCGAGCGCGCCGATATGCTCGCCGCGGACGAGGGGCGGCAGAAACTTCTCCTTCTGCGCCTGCGTTCCGTTCTTCGCCAGCTGATTCACGCAAAGATTCGAATGTGCGCCGTAGGACAACCCAATCGACGGCGAAGCACGTGAAATCTCCTCCACCGCGACGACGTGGGCGAGATAGCCGAGATCAACACCCCCAAACTGCTCTTCGACGGTCAGACCTAATACGCCGAGTTCTCCGAGGCGTGGCCAAAGTTCGTTTGGGAACTGACCATCGCGGTCGGCCGCCTCGCCCAGGGGAGCAATCTCATTCGCCGCAAACTCGCGAACGGTATGTCTAAGAAGCTCAACATCTTCACCTAGATCAAAATCGAGGGAAGGTATATCCATACGAGTTGCTCCCGGGGTTGAAAGTCGAGCCAGTCTATCCGAGACTTCCCAAAAAGTGAAGCCTCATTCACTATTTTGCCTAACGAAAGACTCGATGGCGTATCAAAGATCAGAAAAGATGGAGCAAAGGCTCGCCGCCAACCGGGAACGCATCCTCGGGGCCGCACGGAAACTGGTCTCCAAGGGCGGCCTGCGTGAAGCGCGCATGGGAACCGTCGCGTCCGAGGCAGGACTGTCTACGGGCGCGCTCTACCGCTACTTCCCATCTAAAGCGGATCTCTTCGTCGATGTCCTAAACGCTGCAGTAGACCATGAGATTCTCATTCTTGATAAAATCGTTGAAGGGCCCGGAAGTGCGCGCGACCACCTTCGAAATGCCGTCGCATCCTTTGTTCGACGCGCGCTACGCGGGCCGAACTTGGCCTACGCGTTCATCGCGGAACCGACCGAGGCGGACGTAGACGCGGCTAGAATGCTCTGCCGCAAGCAGTTCGGGGAAGTCTTCAAACGGATCATTCGAACCGGGATCGCAAACCACGAATTCCCTGAGCAAGACGTCGATGCCAGTGCGGCATGTATTGTCGGCGCCTTCACGGAAGCACTCGTCGGACCCATCGCGCCAAGCACACGTGGCACCAAAACCCAGGATCGCCTGATCGACGCGGTTTCAAGTTTCTGTGTAGCCGCAGTCGTCGGAGCAGGTACTGGCGCGTAGCAGTCCACGGGCTTCGGTCCCCTTCCGAAACAGATAGGAGCAAAATGACCGAATTATCCGCACGGCGGCCAAAGCCTGTGAGACGCTTGCGCTCTCTCCTTTTCGCTCCGGCGGTCCGACCCGACTTCATTAAGAGACTCCCTGAACGTGGAGCCGATGGCGTCGTCGTCGACTGCGAAGATGCGACTCCACCTAACTTGAAAGACGAGGCGCGTGCGAATATCCAATCGGTCGTTCCAGGGATTCTCGGTGCCGAGCAACAAGTCTTCGTGCGGGTCAACTCCGTCGCGTCCCCTTGGTTCGAGCGTGACATAGTAGGAGGGCTGGTCAACGGCTTGGCGGGGGTCGTTGTCCCCAAGGTCGAAACAACCGAGCAGCTCGACCACGCCTCGAATGCACTGGACAATGCAGGGCATTCAGAACTCGGCATTCTGGCCGGAATCGAAACAGCGCTAGGTGTGGCTGACTCGCGGGTTCTACTTGCTCACCCACGAGTCGTAGCGGGCTATTTCGGCGCAGAAGATTTCATCGCCGACATGGGTGGCTTCCGCACTCGGGCAGGCACCGAAGTTGCCCACGCACGATCAACGGTTGCTCTCGCAGCGCGACTTGCCGGGGTCACCATCGTCGATCAGATCGTCTCGGACTTTCGCGACGATGAGCGCTTCAACGAAGAAGCACGGGAAGCGCGGGCTATCGGCTACCACGGAAAACTCTGCATTCACCCGCGGCAAGCCGAACTCGCCAACCTAGCCTTTGTCCCGACCGCCTCTGAGATCGAATTCGCTAGACGATTGCTTGCAGCATACGAACAGGCATCGACTGCAGGCCTCGGCGCGATCGACTTCGAAGGACAAATGGTGGACGAACCTCTCGCCGCGCATGCGCGAAGAGTACTAGCCCTAGCGGACGCCTAGTAATAATCCGGACCGCTCGTTTCTCGAATCCCCAACTAAGGACACACCTCATGACAAGACAATACACAGGGAAATGGTTCGAAGAGCTCGAACCGGGGCTCGTGATTCAACATGCCATCCGCCGAACACTCACGGAATCCGACAACGTTTCGTTTACGACGATGACGATGAACCCTGCGTGGCTTCATCTCGACTTCGACTATGCGAAGAACGAGACGGAATTCGGGCAACCCCTTGTGAACTCGATGCTGACGATCGCCGTCGTCATAGGCATCAGCGTTCATGAAACGACGCTCGGCACAACGGTTGCGAACCTTGGCTTCCAAAAAACCGTCTTCCCCGCGCCCCTCTTTCATGGCGACACGATTCGAGTGGAAACCGAAGTGAAGAATCGTCGCGAGTCCAAGTCACGCCCAACACAAGGCGTCGTCACCTTTGAGCATCGTGCGTTCAACCAGAACGACGTCCTCGTATGCCGTGCGGTCCGCGATGCTCTCATGCATATGCGCCCGGCTGAAGGCTGAAACTCGAGGGGCGCTAGAGCGCTCTCCTCAGATCAACCCTTCGTACGAGCCACCATCGATCTGCAAATTCTGCCCCGAAATAAATCCCGCCTGGGCGCTGCAAAGAAACGCGCATGCGTCGGCGAACTCGCCAGGAAGTCCTAGTCGCCCCGCCGCGATGCTCGCCACCTGTTGTGCGCGCGCCTCCTCGTAGGAAATATCCGAGACCTTCATCACGAACTGCGCCATCTGCTCCTGACGGGGCGTATCAATCCGCTCGGGAAGCAGGTTGTTAATCGTAACGTTGTGCTTCACGGCATCCGCAGAGATTGATTTACAAAGTGCCGTGAGGCCTGTGCGCGCAGTGGTAGATAGCGCCATAGGCCCCTTCGGCGTCTTCACCATGGCACTCGTGATATTCACGATTCGTCCGAAGCCGCGCTCCTTCATGCCTGGTAGCAAGCCACGAATCATCATCGCAGGCGCAAGCAGATTGGCCTCTAACGCCGTGAGCCACTGGGCATGGTCCCAGTCTTCGAAGCGGCCAGGCGGCGGCCCTGCGTTGTTATTCAAGAGAATATCCGCGTCGGGACAAGCCGCGATCAGTCGTTCCCGTTCCGCTTGAACATTGAGATCCGCGACAACGGGCGTCACGCTCACGCCGCTCTCTTTTGCGATCTCAGAGGCCGTCGCTTCAAGCTTCTCTCGGTTTCGACCATTCACAACGAGCGACACGCCTTCACGGGCAAGCGACTCAGCGCAGGCCCGGCCCAAGCCCTGACTCGACGCGCAGACAACGGCCTTTCGACCGCGAATTCCTAACTCCATGAATAACTCCTCGATAGAATGACGCTAATAACGGACGTCGCAGCGAATAGCCCAGAACACCTAACGGAATAGGCCGCACCTACACCGCACGACCGCACTTGCACGCGGTCAGTGATTGGCTGCTGCCCTGGCTCGCTGATGAGCAAGTCAGCCCAAAGTTCTCGATCCTCAGGCCCGCCGAAAAGATAGGGGTCCATGAGCCGCTGCAAAATGGATGTGCTCGGGCGCTCTCCCCCTGGCCACCCACAACAAGACTGCCGACAGTCCTGGGCGACGGCAAATGGAAACGAAAACATTGAGCGACACTCAGGCCCCCTCAAGGAGTTTACGTACGTCCGAATTCTCGGCTTTTGCCCGCGCGATTCTCTCACGGCCGTACTCGACGATTGGATGCGAATGACCAAGGATCGCCTCAGCATAGGCAGGTCGCGCCTTGAGGCGGTCCCAATAAGCAGCAGTAAGCGGACGATCCGCGGGATCAAGAAAGACATTTTCACAGGAGGCTTGACGCATCCGCTCAAAAACCACCAACCAACTCACGTCAGCGAGCGTATATTGATTACCTAACAACCAAGGTCCGCCATCCTTCTCCAGCCTCGCTTCGAATCGATCGAGAAATCCGTGGAGGTAGCCCCTGGATTGTTCGATCACCTTCTTGATCGGTGGAATCCTGTGAAGGTTTTCTATGCCACCGATCTTGAGCATCGTAAAAAGAAAAGGGCGTAACTTGTCGAAGTGAAAGAGAAATCCCTCAAAGATTCGCACGATCGGGATTTTCTCGATCATCGTGCAGAAAAGCGGCAAAGTCTGTCCAGGAATCGAGTTGCCCGCCGACTTCCCCGGCTCTTCGAGGGGGTTAGTCAAAGAAGAGAGTTCGATCCACTCCTCCATCTCGGCACGCAGCCCCTGATCCTTCGGCACCAGAGAGGAAATGCCTTCCGGCGTAAAGCCCGCCGCATAACGAATCTGCTCGTGGGACTCGTAGATCGGATGCCCGTTATGCAACAGAACAGGGACCGTCCCCCCTGGATTCACTTTCAGAAAGTCCGGCCGAATATTCTCGTAGCAACTGGTCTCGATCAGATCGATGTGATGGCTCTTGTAAGGAATCTGAAGCTCCGCCATACAAACGCGCGTTTTCATAGAACAGAGGGAGAGAGCATTGTGATAAAGCTCGAATTCCTGCTCGTGGGGGAATTCTTGATCAGCCTGATACCCGGACGGAACCGGATGCGTTCGCCGCTTGCGGCTTTCGATTACCCAAAGGCCTACAGCAATCAATGCTGCTAGGCCTAGCACCCACAAGATCCAAGACATCCGATTCTCCCTCAAGGGCCCTAAATGAAGCGCCCTAGCCGTGGTATTTATTGTAGCCCTCTATGATTTCTGCCATGTCGGTCGGCTTGAAGAAGACTTCGGGTTGACCCTCACCACCCCAGAGTGACCAGCCCGGGGGATTCCAATCCATACTCTCCCATGCCTCGTCATCTTCGATGCAATCCATGTCGGCGAATTGCTCGAAGTAATTTCCAGCGGGATCACGCAAGTACCAAAACACGTTTCCGCCGATCGGATGTCGGCCAGGGCCGGAAATATGGGTCCCCTCATGCTCCTTGAGATAGGAGCTCGCAGAAGCCATGACCGTGTCAATATCATCCCGCTCAATCGCATAATGGTTCAGATAAGGAACAGGCCCCGGGGCGAAGAGAAGGTTGTGATGATCCTGCGAACAGCGCGTGAAATACGCCATGCCGCCGGCAATCTTGTCTGAAACTCGAAAGCCAAGCGCGTTCACGTAGAGGTCATGGGTCGCGACGATATCGTTAGTCCCAATCACTACATGACCGAGCCTACGCGGTGGCCGCAGGACCGTCTCAGTCATCATTCCGGGGCGGGCGCCCTTTCGCGGTCGATTGCCAGGCCGGTTGACCAAGCGTGGCTCGGGTTCCGGAACGTCTTCAACTTCCCTCGGTTCAATCGTTACAGTGAACCTGTTCACCGGATCGGGAACGATGAGCTTTCCGTCACGCACAGAGTGCTTGATCCCGATCCCATCCAGTCGGCCGCCGATCTCATTCATGTCCTGTTCGCTGTGACACGCAAGGCGCATCTCAAGCAGCTGGCGGTAGGGGGCTTCCTGCACGCGAATCTGGTCGGGCGCTTCTTTTGGCCCCCAGCAGTGATCGCCCCCGACGAATCCGATGTCCCGGTAGAAGTCGTCGAGAATCTGCGGGGCGGGCACGCCGAGATCGATACCGAGCAAGCGATGAAGAGCCATGAGTGGAATCCTCCGGATCTTTGAGGGCCGGCAGATCAAAATGCCCTGCCTTGCCTCAATCTAGTCATGTGTGTAAAATAATTTTAGACACTTGTCTAGTCATGATGATCTCTCGCAGAACAGATTACTGAGGCCAAGTCGAATCATGAGCGCAGTAGAAGCTCCCGGAACCCCATCTCCCTCCCGAGCCAAAGGGAGCGACGCCGTCAAATCTGCCCTGATCGCGGCTGCCGCCGAGATGCTTGGGGAGGTCGGCCCCAAAAGCCTCTCGGTTCGCGACTTGGCAGAACGAGCCGGCGTGAACCATGGCCAGGTCCATCACTATTTTGGCGGTAAGCGTGGTCTACTCGAGGCGGCCATGCGGCACCTCGCAAGACAACACTTTGACCACTCACTTGAGCTCTCGGGAGGCGGTGCTTTGCCGCCACCGCTCTCGCTCACGGAAAATCGCACCTACTTCCGAGCCCTCTGTCAGTCGGTCATGGACGGGGATGCAGATCTTGTAGCGACCGTTGATCTCGACGACGAAATTTCAGTCCCGCGACGCGTCCTACGGCATCTCCGTGAGGCAAATCCTGATGCGGATGACCTCGAGCTGCGCGCAGGTTTCGCCGCGCAAGCAGCTATGCAGCTCGGGTGGTTTGCCTTTGAAGACCACTTGCTAAGGATTGCCGAAGTCGAGCCAGGAGACGAAGACGCCTTTCGCGAGCGGGTCAAGAAAAGCATGTTGCGGACCATCAATCTCGCGACCGACTAACAGTTTCACATCTAGATTGATGCGAAGGATAGCCACTCCCGTACCAAGGAGACTCACATGTCCGGATCAGAATTCCTCGCTTCCCGCCCCCAAATATCTGTCCAAGAAATTACCGAGGCATTCGATGCGCTTGCTCCCGAATTCGAAGCAGAGGCTCGGAAGTGTGAAATCGAACGGCGGCCGACTGCGGCGCTCGCCGACCTCATGCGCCAGTCAAAGATTCCGCTTGCAAAACTCCCGCATGACGTGGGCGGCTGCGAGCTATGCCCCTCCGATCAGATCGATTTCTTTGCGCGCCTCGCATACGTGAATCCGACAGCCGCCTGGCTTGCCTTCAATCAAAATGGATCTCTTGGTATCATTGGGTCCAATGCAAGCGAAGAGGCCCTCGAGAAGATCTTCACGGAACATCCCGTACCGCTCATGGCCGCGGTTTCCTCGCCAACAGGCCGCAGTGAGCCCGTAGAAGGTGGATACCGCCTAACCGGCCGCTGGTCCTACGCGAGCGGGGTTACCTGCGCAGACTACATATTCCTCGCATCGATTTGCCCAGACCCACCGGGTCCTCTCGGCGTGATCATCCCCACGAGCGAAGTCACGCTCCACGACAATTGGCATGTCGCCGCGCTCCAGGGAACCGGCAGTGTTGACGTCACGGTGGAGAATGTCTTCGTCCCAGAAGAGATGACATTCAACCCCTTCGTTCAACAGCGCGGCGGTGTCATGTACGGGAAAATAGGTTACCGCGCCTACGTTGGCGGTGAAAACTTTGGTTTCACGCTAGGCGTCGCACAGCGTCTGGTCGACGAGATCGCGAAGCTCGCCAAGAATAAAAAACGAGTCCTTGATCCGGAGACCGTGGGTGAGCGCGGCGCATTCCAACAGGAACTCGGACGAACCGACGCGACGCTTCGCGCAGCCCGTGCCTATCTGATCGACGAGCTCGATCTAGCCGAGGCAATCGCAATCGAAACCGATGCTCCACTCGCCGGTCCTGACGTGGCACGAGTCGAAGCGGCGCTGGGCTGGGCTACGGAGACAGTCGTCAAGGCCTGCACCCAGCTCTTTCCCTATGCAGGCGCAGGTGCCCTCCATCTCGACAGCCCAGTCCAACGTGCCTTCCGCGACTTAATCGGATCGGGGCAACACATCGTGGCCACGAACGAGACCCTAGACAAATGGGGTCAGGCTCTCATGGAACTCGCCGACTAACATTTGAGCGGGTCGGCTGATAATCGCAGTTGGACCCGCTGCAGTGACCAGACTCTCTTCAGGGACGAATCTTCTCGGCTAGCTCAAAAATACCGCCAACTAATAAAGAACTAATCGGTAAGTCACAAAAACCAAACCCTGCAACCACCACGTCAGCTTCTCCGCTCAAGCTCACACGCTTCACTCGACGCGAGCCGATGGCACAACCATTCCCTGCACCAGCGTTGCGAATTAGAGATTTGGATTACGTAGGTCGAAGAGCTTCCATCTAAAATCGATACGAGCAGGCGTTGTATGGAAACCCGTAGAGGCAGACCAGCAACAGACCCTCTCCTAGAACTTTTCGAGAACTCGAGGCCTTCGTGAAAGAGCGAAATTTCTTCCACGGACAGCTTCTACTCTTGATCAACCCTTGTCTAACCGCTCCGCCCGCTCGATCAGCTCCATAGCTGACCGCTCCAGAACGACGCCGCCATCCACTGGCAGGATACGCGCCGTGACATAATCACTCGCCGGCGAACAGAGGTAGAGCGCGGCTAGCGCGATATCTCGTGGTTCCCCGAGTCGCCCAAGCGGCGTCCAATTCGAGAGCTTCTCGCCGATGCCGGGCATAGCCGCGAGCAGGTTTTGCTTCATGTTCTCAGTTGTCACGGCGCCAACTCGGATCGCATTCACGCGGATCTCCGGTGCGTACTCCATGGCCATCATTCGCGTCATTTGCTCGAGCGCCGCCTTCGCTCCTCCGTAGGGTATCGAGCCAATATTCGCCGCGCGCGAATAGCCCGAGGAGATATTCAGAACCACTCCTCTCCCTTTACGAAGGTGGGGCCGGGCTGACCGCGTTAGGTAGAAGGGAGCACGGAAATTCAGAGAGAGCCCGGCCTCAAAATGCTCATCTGTGGCGTACTTCGTCGGGACATGCCCTCCGCCCCCGGCGTTATTGACAAGAATATCGACCGCCCCAAATCGTTCAACGGCACGGCCAACAACTTCATCCGCGGATCCGGCTTCGGTCAGATCGCACGCGACAGCCAATCCTTCACCACCCTGGTCTTCAATCGCTGAAACCGTATCTTTAATTTGGGCAGCGCTTCGTGCAACGCAAACAACGCGCGCGCCCACCTCGGCGAATGCCCGAGCGGTCTCCTCGCCGATCCCGCGGCCGGAACCGGTCACGATCGCCACCTTGCCGTCGAGCCTAAATGCCTCAAGTATCGATGTAGCCATAATTGTCAGACCCGCCCCGGTTGAAACCTTATTCTATCGGCACAGCTCTCTCGGTCCACAAGTATGCAGGCTCTCATCACGCAGATGAACAAGCCGGATGCTCAGCCTCTCGACCACATCGAAGAAAACGTCACATAGAGCTTGCCGTC
>Ga0055584_100005171_pt1 | contig 12800 bp, 11 predicted proteins | sample OSDHelmetaG_FD_58716 | JGI IMG/M metagenome (GOLD analysis project Ga0055584, IMG submission 58716) | Pelagic marine sediment microbial communities from the LTER site Helgoland, North Sea, for post-phytoplankton bloom and carbon turnover... | ecosystem: Environmental > Aquatic > Marine >... | reverse complement strand
GTTCGCCCGCCTGAACCCCACCTTCACGATCACCTCGAAGCGCAAGCTCCAGGTCCTCGTGGAGGGCGGCCACGTGACCGGCTGGGACGATCCCCGGATGCCGACCATCCGCGGCCTGCGCCGGCGAGGTTACACCCCCGCCGCGATCCGCAGCTTCTGTGAGGGCGTCGGGGTCACCAAGTTCAACGCGACCCATGACCTGCACCTGCTCGAGAACGCCCTCCGGGCGGATCTGAACGAGCACGCCCTCCGGCGCATGGCGGTGCTCCGGCCCATCAAGGTCATCGTCACGAACCTCGCAGAGGACGAGGCGGTGGAGTGCGCCGCCGTCGACAACCCCCAGGCCCCGGACAGCACAACCCGCCCGGTGTTCCTCACCCGCGAGATCTGGATCGACCGGGACGACTTCCGGGAGGACGCCCCCAAGAAGTACTTCCGGCTCCGGCCCGAGGGCCAGGTCCGCCTGCGCTTCGGGTACGTGATCCGCTGCGACGAGGTCATCAAGGGCGCGGACGGCGAGATCACCGAGCTGCGCTGCTCCTACGACCCCCGGACCGGCGGCGGCGTGACGCCCGAGGGCGAGAAGAAGGTCAAGGGCGTGATCCACTGGGTCAGCGCCCGGGACGCTGTGGAGGCCCGCGTTCACCTCTATGACCACCTGTTCCAGGTGCCCCGCCCCGGTACGGACGGACGCACCCTCGAGGAGGACCTGAACCCCCACTCCCTGGAGACCATCGAGGACGCCAAGCTGGAGCCCGCGCTCGGGGGCTCCGGGGCTGGCGAGCGGTTCCAGTTCGAGCGCCTCGGGTACTTCATCCGCACCGAGGGGGACGGCGTGGAGTTCAACCGGGCCGTGACGCTCCGGGACAGCTGGTCGAAGATCGAGAAGAAGGGCGGCTGAGGGGCGACGAAGCCGGGAACGGATGGCCCGTCGGGACTACAGTGTCCCCATGGGTCTCCGGCGCCGCCTTACTCTTCCGCTCCTCCCGCTGCTGCTCATCGGCTGTGCCGGTGGTGAGGGCGACGCCGCGCCGGCGAGCTCCGGGGAGACCCGGCCCGCCCCCCACGTCCTCCAGGTCCCCGCGCCCCGGGAGCTCACCACCCGCGATGGCCGGTTCCTGATCTCCTGGGCGCCGGTCGGCGGCGAGGTGCCGGTCAACGAGCACTTCGAGGCAGAGGTAACGGTGCGACGCGCGGCCTCGGCTGGAGCGGAGGGCGAGCTGGTCGAGGACGCCGTGGTCTCGATGACCTGCTTCATGCCGGACCACGGACACGGCATGCTGCGCGAACCGAGGACGGAACCCCTCGGGACGGGGGCCTACCGCGTCCGCGGGCTGCTCCTCCACATGGGCGGCGACTGGTCGATCTCCATCAGCGCCTCCATCGACGGGCTCGCCTCCACCGCCGACGACTCCATCTCGCTGTGATGCCGAAGGCTCACCCTGCCGCCCACCAACTCGCCGCGCCCATGGCCACTCTGGTCGCCGCGGGGATGCTGGCGTTGACGGCCTGCCGCCAGGAGGCGCCCCCGTCCTCCGGAGCCGAGCTGACCTTCGAGGCGCCCGTGAGCGAGGCGGGGGTGCAGGCGGCCCTGCGCATGTCGCCCGTGCCGCCGGCGCCGGTGGACCCGACCAACCGGGTCGACGCGGATCCCCGGGCGGCCGAGCTCGGGCGGCTGCTCTTCTATTCGACCGCGCTCTCCAAGGACGGCGACGTCTCCTGCGCCACGTGCCACATCGCCGAGGAGTCCTTCGTGGACGGCCGCAAGCTCGCCCTCGGCGTGCTCCCCCTCGAGCGGCACACCATGTCCCTGTGGAACCTCGCGCACCAGCGCTGGTTCTTCTGGGACGGCCGCTCGGACAGCCTGTGGGCCCAGTCGCTGGTCCCCATCGAGGACCCGCTCGAGCACGCGTTCACGCGGGCCGGGGTGGCCCACGCGGTGCGCGGCGACGCGGGGCTCCGGCGGAGCTACGAGGAGCTCTTCGGTCCGCTCCCCCCCCTCGAGGACAGCGCCCGCTTCCCGGCGGTCGCCCGACCCGTCCCCGCCAACGATCGCGCCCACCAGCTCGCGGACGAGCACGCGCGCGCCGCCAGCGAGGGAGACGAGCATCACACGCACCTCTTCGGCAGCGGCTTCAGGCACCCCCATCAGCGCGCCTGGGACGGCATGGCCGCCGAGGACCAGGCGGCGGTCACGGGGGTCTTCGTCAACGTGGGCAAGGCCCTGGCCGCGTTCCAGCGCCAGATCGAGTCCAGGGACGCGCCCTTCGACCGCTTCGTCGAGGGGCTCCGGGAGCAGGACGCCGACAAGCTGGCGAGCCTGGACCCCGCCGCCGCGCGTGGCTTCGAGCTGTTCATCGGGGAGGCCCGCTGCATCTCGTGCCACGGCGGCCCGCTCTTCACCGACCTCGAGTTCCACGACACCGGCGTCCCCGAGGTCCCGGGGGCTCCCGTGGACGACCCGGGCCGCTCGCGTGGTCTGGAGGCCCTGCAGGCCTCGGAGTTCGGCGTCCGCTCGGCCTGGTCCGACGACCCCGAGGGGCCCGCCGGCGTGAAGGTGGACTTCCTCCCGAGCTCGGGCCACGGCCACGGCCCGGGAGAGTTCAAGACGCCCTCCCTGCGCAGCGTCGCCACCACCGCCCCCTACATGCACAACGGCGCCTTCCAGACCCTGGAGGAGGTCGTGTCGTTCTACGTCACCCGGGAGGGGGCAAGGCAGACGGGGACAACGGAGAAGATCCTCGTGCCGCTCGACCTGACCGCGGAGGACCAGGCGGACCTGGTGGCCTTCCTCCGCTCGCTCACTGGATCCCCCCCTGACCTCGCGCGCCTCGGCGCACCGGACCGATGAGCGACGACGAGGATCCCGACCGCCGCGACGCTCCGAAGGCGGGCGCAGCGACCCGCCCGCGGAAGAGCAGGGCCCCCAAGCTCAACCGCCGGCTCCACCGCGTCGGCGCGCTCGTGTCGGCGCTGCCCGTCCTGATCATCGTGGTCAGCGGCCTCTTCCTGCAGCTGAAGAAGGACTGGGCCTTCGTCCAGCCCCCGACCGCGCACGGATCGAGCGCCGAGCTCCAGGTGGACTGGGACACGATCCTCGCGAGCGCTGCGAGCGTCGAGGAGGCAGGCATCAAGACCTGGGACGACGTGGACCGGCTCGACGTCCGCCCCGCCAAGGGCATGCTCAAGGTGCGCGGGAAGAACCGCTGGGAGGTGCAGCTCGACGCCGTGACGGGCGAGGTGCTCCAGGCCAGCTACCGGCGCTCGGACCTGATCGAGTCCATCCACGACGGCTCCTTCTTCGCGGACGGAGTCAAGCTCTGGGTCTTCCTCCCCGCCGCCGTCGTCCTGCTCGGCCTGTGGGTCTCGGGCGTCTACCTGTGGCTGCTACCGCACCTGGTCAGGCGCCAACGCCGAGCTTGACGGACTCGCCGTAGCCGTACCGGCTGGCCGCCGCCATCATCTCGTCGCGCAGGTTGCCCGCGGGCAGCCGATCCCAGTCGACGCCCTGGGCCTCGAGCACCTGGTCTTGGCCGGGGGTCGACGCGAGGACGCGCTGCACCGTGGTGCGGTCTCGGGTGAGGCCCAGCAGGGCGACGATCTCGCTGACCCGGTCCCCCCCGAATTCCTCGGCGAGGAACCGGTGGTAGATCAGGTCGTCGTAGTCCTCGGCGCCCTCCGCCATGCGGTTCCACTCGAGCCAGAAGCGCATGCAGCGGACGAGCGGGCCGCCCAGCTTGGTCTCGGGCAGGAAGTCCTGGACGAAGGAGCGGCGCGCGGACGGCTGCTGGAAGAAGCCCGAGCTGTAGAGGCCGTGGACCGTCGCCAGCGGGTGACGGACCTGGTGGAAGATCACCGATCGCTCCGGCAGCTTGCCCAGCACGGGCGCGGCGAGCCAGGAGGCGTCCCCCGCGAGGCGGGACGGCCAGAAGAGGGTGCCGCTGCGCTGGAAGCTCTCGAGGCTCAGCACGTCCTCGTGCCCACAGGGCGCCCCGAGGGCGGTCAGGGACTGCGAGGTGAAGCGCAGACCCGAGCGGGCGCAGCCGGTGAGGACGAACAGGCGTGAAGGCATCTCACCTGTATCTTCGGCCCGTCCGGCCTCCCATCTGGAATCGAACCGGGCAACCGGAAAGGGCCGGGGGAGGCTGGGCCCCCGCCGCCCCGGGATTAGATTGGCGCCCATGAGCACCCGCCCCTCCGACGGCAGCCCCTCCCCCCGCCGCATCTGCGTCTTCTGCGCCTCCTCCACCGGCTCCAGCCCCGAGTACGCCGAGCTGGCCACCCGGGTGGGCCGCTCCCTGGTGGAGCGGGGCTACGGTGTCGTCTACGGCGGGGCCAACCGGGGCCTGATGGGTCGGGTGGCCGACGCCGCCCTCGAGGCCGGGGGCGAGGTCCTGGGGGTGCTCCCCTTCGGCCTCCAGGCCATGGAGGTGGCCCACGAGGGCCTGACGCAGCTGGAGATCGTGGACACCCTGCACGAGCGCAAGGCACGCATGATGGAGCTCTCCAGCGGCTTCCTCGTCCTCCCCGGGGGTCACGGCACCCTCGAGGAGTTCTTCGAGGTGCTCACCTGGCTCCAGCTTGCGATCCACGACCACCCTGTGGGAGTCCTCAACCACGGCGGCTTCTACGACCACATCCTGGCCCACCTGGACCACGTGGTCACCCAGGGGCTCCTGCGCCACGAGCACCGCGACCTGCTCCTCGCCGACCCGACCCTCGACGGGATCCTCGACGCCATGGAGCGCTATCAGGCGCCCCCTCGCCCCAACTGGGCCACGCGCCCGCGTCCCTGAGGCTCAGTCCGCGCTCGGGCGGATGCGGGAGACCATGACCTGTGTGCGGGCGGCGAGCGCCGCGGGTAGCCGCTCGGCCACGAGACGGCGGGCCTCCGAGGGGCTGTGTCGAGCGGAGACGTGGTTGATCAGGAGATGCTCGCAGGTGAGGCGGTCGGCGAGCTCGGCGAGCTCATCGAGGTGAATATGTCCGAAGGCCGCGGCGCGCTCCGGCGTGACGCGGTCGTCGAGGAAGGTGGCCTCCACCACCAGGCGCGGGGCAGCCATGACCTCGGGGTGGGCGACCAGCCCATCGATCGAGGTGTCGCCGGTGATGGCGAGGATGGCCTCGCAGGTGGGCTGGTGAATGGGTTCGCCGGCCTCACGGCGGGCCTTGATCTCCGCCCGGCTGGCGCCCCCGAGGGACTCGGCCAGGCGCTTGCCGACGCGCTCGAAGAGGTAGCCCTGGCTCGGCACCCGGTGGGCCGTCGCGAAGGGCGTGACCTGGAGGTCTGGCCGGAGAGACAGGGCCTCTCCGGGCGGGAGGGGGCGGATCTTGGCGGCGAGCTCCCCGCCGTCGAGACGGCGCCAGACCTCCAGCAGCGCCTCCACGTCCTGCTCGATCCCGGGCGGCACCACGTAGGTGGCGGGGGGCATCCCCCGCAATCCCCGCTGGGCCACGTGCTGGACGAGGGAGCCCAGGTGGTCCGCGTGGGCGTGGGTGATCAGCACCACGTCCCTCGCCACGGTCCGGTCGAGGATGACGCCGAGGTCGACGCAGACCTTGAGCGCCGGCAGGTCGATGCAGGACGCAACCCCTCCCACGGAGACGCCGCTCACCTCAAGTCCGTCGAGTTCAATCACCAAGCAGCTCCTCCGGATCACCCGGTGCGACCTGGCGCTATTGGACCCTATTCGAAGGCGCTGTTGTAGCGCTCCATCTCGGTCACGCGGCGCTCGATGTAGTCAGCGAGGGCCGCCTGAGCACGATCGAGGTTCCGCTTGGTGTCCGACTCCGGCACGACCGTGGTCGCGACGCCCACGCGGGTGCCCATGGCGTCGACGCTGACGCTCCTCACCTCTGCGAGGCAGACGACCTCGTGGCTGGACTTGGGGATCGAGAACCGGAATTCAAACTCCGAGCCGACCGCGAGCCCGAGGTCGGCGGAGACGCGGATGTTGGCTCCCCCCATCGAGATGTCATGCAGGGTGACATCATGGGAGACGCCGTGGACGATGATCTTCCCGCCCAGCCGCTCGTCGAGACCCGGGCGCGCGCGACGATCGCGGCGGCGGTTGAAGAGCCGCAGGAAGCCAGCGTGTTCCTCGCCATCGAGCTCCACCTGGTCCATGAACTGGAACCCGTAGCGGTTCGGCTCCTCCGGTGACGGGAGGGAGCGGACGATGGACTCGACCCGGAGCGGGCTGGAGTTGAGGGAGGAGAAGGTGATGGTCCGGACGGCACCCAGCAAGAGGTCCTTCTCGACGCCCTCATCGAACTCGATGGCGGCTCCTCCAGCCGACATATCGATCAGCCGCCCGGAGACCGGGAGCCCGTCGCCCGACACCATCTGAACCCCAACCCCATCTGACCTGGACGGCGCGGACCGGTAGTGGTTCCGGTCAGGGATGGTCTTTGCCTTGCTGAAGAGTCGCCAGAGCATGGTCAGGAAGTCATTCGGTAAGCGGGGTCGCCTGGCATCAGTTCGAACGCCGGCCTCTCTATTCCCGACGGTCCACCGGCTTGCGGTCCCAGAAGTCACGCGAGTCGTCCACGTGTTCCTCCTCAGGCTCTGCAGGCTTGAACTCCTCGTTCGCTGGGAGGGGCGGAATCACGGTGTCGCCCTCGGTCTGGTCGAAGAAGTCGATCCTCCGCTGGGGCGCTGGAGCCTCAACCCGCGACGGTGCACGACGCGACTCCTCGCGGCGAGTCTCCTTGCGCTGCTGCTCGAGGACGAGGTCAAGCGTGCGTTGGTCGATGACGTTCATCGCGACGAGGACCTCGCCGACGCGACGGCCCTTGCGGACCCGCTGGAGCACGAGGGCCTTGTCCAGGTCGCCCTTCGTCACGAGCCCCATGTTCAGGAGGTGATCGCCGATCTTGTGGCTGTTGACCACGTGGAAGACGCCGCCAGGCTCAGCGCTACCCGCTGCAACCCGTTCCTCAGCGATCTGGCGCTCGACGAACTCCATGATCTCACGGACGAACTCGACAGCCCGGACGTCCGTCAGGCCTCGCTCCATGAGCACCACTCCGATGAGCCGGCTCGCGAGCTGGCAAAGATCTGCGAGCGGCGACCACCCCTCGGACTCGACCGAGGAGGCGAGCGAACTGAGCGCGTCACGCGAGCCGTAGAGACGGTCTTGATCGCCGTTCTCGAACGCGATGAAGGACCGCTCCAGTTCGCGGAGCTGGTCGCGTAGTGATTGATGAGTTTCCGACATAGGGAGCGGCAGGATCAGGGGCGAACAGGTGCCGAAGCACCTCCCGGAAGTGGGGGACTATCGACGTGCCCTCGACTGTCGCTGGAGCCGTCAGGCAAATTCCCCTCACCTCTTTTGGGCAGCCCGGAGAAACCCTCCCCAGGACCGCTCCTGGCCCCCTTCCGTCCCGCCACTTGGCCGCTGCTCAGAATGAGGCGTGAAGCCCCACGGCTAGCCAGGAGAGCCTCATATCAGACAGAGTCTCCAGCAGCGGGTCCTCCTGGACCCTCGACAGGGCAGCGGTGCCGTGGACCCCAAAGGGACCCGAGAGGGCTTCTCGCCACGTGAGGCGAATGATGCTGCTCGAGAACCCCGCTCGGCCCGCAGGCGATCCGTCCACGGGGTGCATCTGATCGTCGTAGGGGAATTCTCCCGCGCCGAGATCCACCTCCAGGGGCCAGCTCTGGCCGCCCCAAGCTGGACGCTCGGCCCCGATGGGCTCGGCCCTCGAAGGCTGCAGCGCCGCGCTGGACAGGGGCGAGCGCCCGGCTCCGGCCAGGTTCACCGCGGGCGGCGAGTGGAACGATCCGTTCGCGGCCTCGTTCAGGTCGGCGATGGAGAAGGCACCCGCGTTGGTCCGCGCACGTGAGACCAGCTCGTATCCGTGAATCCGCGGGCTGACATCCAGGACCGCCCGCACCTCTGGCGAGCTGCAGCCGATCAGCCCCAGGAGCATCGCGGCCATGATCGTTCCTGAGCGGGCTTCCATCGTGCGACGGCAGCGCACGCGCCGCCTCACCCGGATGGATCGACATTTGGCCTTCGATCACTCGTGCACCAATGGAGGCGATGCGGCGGCGGTCTCAAATGGAACGCTGCGCCGGGCCGGCGGTCCCAGGATGGCGCACCACGCCCGACGCGCGTCAGACGGGCGCGGCCAGCCGCGACCGCCACCGCTGGCCGATCTAGCTCGCGGCTCCGTCGAGCTGAGCGCGCAGGCGCCAGCCCACCTGCCGCATCACCTGGTGGGCGATGGCGGGGGCGACCAGAGGGCCGGGCAACCGTACGAACGCGAACTTCCGCTCGAGGCACCGCTCCTTGAACGCGTTGTACTCCTCCGGTCCGAGCCGGACTCCCAGGAGGAAGAGCCTGGCTCCCTCTCCGGCGAGCGCCGCCTCGAGGGTCGCATCCCGCTCCGCCTTCGGGCCATCCACGTCGACCTCACTGAGGTCGAACTCGCTGGCACAAAGCTCGGCGGCGAGCTCTTCTGCATCCACTGAACTCGACGGCGGCGCAAGAAGGACCACGTTCATCGACGAGAGGAGTTGGCGGGCGTCCTCGAGCGACTTGACGTGCCGGTCCTCGTCTCCGGCAGCGTCAGCCGCAGGCTCAGCCGCTCGATCCTCGCCGAGGATCCCCTTCAGGACCTCGATCACGTCGCGATCCAACCCGCTCAGACGCTCGCGCAGGCCCTGGAGGGCCTCCGAAAGGCCGCGATCCGACCGATCAAGGCCCGCACCCGCCCAGCGCTTGAGCGCCACGCCCAGGGAATCGGCCTCCGATCGGGTGGCGCCGCCCTCGTCGAGCAGCTTGCCCACGTGGTAGCGGACCTTGCCCAGGAGTTGGCCCCGCTGCCGACGGTCCCTGCGATCTCGCGTGAGCTCGTCGGAGAGCCTGGTGATCCGTCCCCTGAGGTCCGCCGACTGGGAGCAGTCCGCGAGGTCGTCCAGCCGCATGTGTCGGTCGACGTAGATACGGAACCGGGTCGTCTGCTCCTTGAGCCAGAGGAAGACCTCCCGCTGATCGCTGTCGCTCCGAACCGGCGCGTCCACGATGGACGCGAGGAGCGCCGATTGCGCTTCGGCAAGCAGGTAAAGGAAGGCGCGCGGCGGCCCGTCCTGGAACGTGCCCGCCTCCTCAAGGTCCCGCGCCCTTTCGACCGCGAAGGAGAGCGTCTCGTAGCATTCCGCCACGACCGCCAACCCCGCTGCGGACTCGTCCGGCACATCGAAGGCCTGCTCGTGACTGACGCGAATCCCGAAGGGCTGATCAAGCATCCACGGCACCGTGTCCCGGAGCCCTGTCAAGGAGTCCCGAAGGGCGCGCTCCTGGTTCGCCAACTGCGCCTCAGCGGCGCTCCGCTCGCCGCCCTCGAGGTGCCTCAACCCCTGGCGCCCCACGGAGACGCGGCAGGCAGCAGCCTTCCACTTCGTCCTGTTGAGGACCATGTCGAGCCCGCTGGTGAGCGAGGCCCCATCGGAGGGTTCAGCGGCCGAGACTCGCCCTCGGGCCGCAGGCGTGAGGACCCCGTGAGAGCCGGCCTTTCCGCTGTCCACCGCTTCGAGTTCGATGCCCAACCAGTCCTGCAACACACCCAGCGCCTCCCGAGTCTCTCGACTCGCGGCGGCGTCCCTCAAGCAGACCTTGAGGAGGTGAATCAGGGCTCCGGCGGAGCGCTCGGTCGGTGCGTGCGGCAAGGGGGTCACCTGTGACGAAGGCCCCGAGTATGGAATCCCGGTGTGATGAAATGAAGCGAAGGGTCACGGTTACCCGTTCCGTACTTCCGTGGGATCAGGAGCGCGCGGCCCCCTCGGTGCGCTGCCCTCAGTCAGACGCGCCCACACCGAGCACCACGGCGTTCCCGAGGAGCCGTCCCGTGGAGCGCCAAGACCCTCTGTAGACGGGTGATACGACGAAGCTGATCACCCGACCGTCGCCGAGGGCCTCCGAGGTCAGCCAGGCGCTGTCAGCAATACGGCCCCGCGCCTCCGGCCAGAGCAGCCCACCAAGTCGCAATCGTGATTCCCCGGTCAGCCGGACCGCGGGACGCGACGCGCTCATCAGCGCGCTGGAGCCCGAGAACAGCACGGCCATCTCCTCTCCCCGAATGCCGACCGTGAGCCAGGACTCGGGGTTCACCTCGGCTCGAAGGATCACGCCGGCAGGGGAGAAGCGACGGCGCCAGCGGTCCAGCTCCTCGACGCCCGCGGCGTCCTCCTCTCCCTCGGCCTCCTCCAAGCCCTTGCTGTCGTCGTCGACACGAGTCACCGGCTGCCCCTCTGTCGCAGCCTCCGTCGAGCCATAGAGCTCATCGACGTCCACCTCGACGCGCATGGAGCCGCGCTCTCGCTCCGTGCGCCACGCGTACTCGTCGAGCTTGTCCAGGACGTCGCGGCGAAGGCGGTTCTCCGACAGCCCGAGCTCCGGATCGGCCAGCGCCGTGCTCGAACTCCCGATGGCGATCAGGGTCCCGCCCGCGCGGGTCCAGCGGGCGAGGTCCTCGGCTCGCTCGCGGGCGAATCCGCCCGCGCCCGGCGGCAGGATGAAGACGGTGTACTCGTCGAGGTCCACGCTGCCCGGCCGCTGAGCGTCCACGAGGGTGACCGGCATGCCGAGGTCCTCATCCAGATAGCGCCAGACGTGCCCGAAGTCCGTGGAAGACACCGGTGAGTTCGAGAGCAGGGCGACCCGAGGGGACTCGAGGAGCCTGAAGTGCCCGCCGCCCAGGTCAGGGCCGTCCTCGATCGCGCGCCCGCTGACCACCGGGTGCACCACCGCCATCGACTCGGTCGCGGCCTGTCGGACGAGCTCGTCCACACCCTCAGGGTTCTCATGACGCCTGAGCAGGACGGACCCGCGGCCCAGGGAGCGGCGCGCGACGGCTCCGTCAGCGCCGCGCACCCGAGCCTCGAAGTCACGGTCCGACACGTGCACCTGGAGGCCCAGCTCCATGGCGCGCGCCGCGAAGCGCAACGAGCGCCGGTCGTCACCGTCCACGACCCAGGCATACGCGCCGGTCGTGTCCCCCACCGGCCCGGCGGGCGCCTGGAGCGGGCCCGCCGGCGACCACCCCTCCAGCTCGGGCATCGAGGCCCAGTAGCCCTCGACCCCGAGCTGGCGGCCGAGGCACCAGGCGGTCACGTCGTAGACCTTCGAGCCCTTGCCGCGCTCGATGGACTCGCGCTCCTTCTGGAGGAACTCGGCGTCGAGCCGGGGGTCAAACTCCAGGTAGGCGCGCATCATCGCGCCCTGCGGCTGGGCCGAGGGCACGACCCAGGTCCCCGCGGGGAACGTCCGGGTGGCCTCGGAGTCGCCCAGCGGCCCTGTGACCTCCGAGGCCTCGAAGGCGTCGGACGCGCGGAAGACCTCGATGCCCTGGGAGAGCAGGGCCCGCAGCAGCCGAGCGTCGACCTCGACGTCGGCCGAAGGGACCACGAGGTAGGCGCCCTTTCCGGGCTCGTCGATCGGCTCACAGGCGGCCCTGCGGTGAGCCAGGTAGTCACGCAGGATCTCCTCCCGGTTCGCGGCGAAGGTCTCCAGGTTCGCGAGGCTCGCGGCCACCTGTCCGTGCACGGTCTCGCGGTAGGAGACGATCTCCCCCGACTCGCGCTTCAGGGGCGCGCCGATGGTGCGACCCTGCTCGTACAGCATCCCGATCGCGCCCGTGAGGCTCCCCCAGGCGTCCGAGTACCCGGGGTAGAGGGCGTCCGCCCACTCCCGCGTGTAGTACCCCCAGCCGTACCCGTCGAAGACCCGCGCCGCGTCGTCCGCGAGCACCCCCTGCCAGTGCAGGAGGCGCTCCGGCAGGTGAGCGTTGCGGGGCGCGCTCTGGGGATAGAAGAGGAACGTGTCCAGCCCGCTCATCTCGTGGGCGTCGACGAAGAGCTGGGGCGGGAGGTCCAGGAGGCGCGCCCAGCGACCGCGCGTCTCCGGCGCCTCGCCCGCCATCCAGTCCCGGTTCATGTCGAACAGGTAGTGGTTGCCCCGCCCGTTCGGCCAGCGCCCGCGCTGCATCGCGCCGGCGTCAAGGTTGGCCCGGAAGCCGGCGGTCTGCAGGACCATCGACCGGATGCGCTCCCGGCCGTCGGGGTTCAAGCAGGGGTCGAGGACCACGACGGTGTCCTCCAGCATGGCCGTGACCCCCTCGTCCGTGCACGCGGCCAGGTGGTAGGCCACCGGCAGCGCCGCCTCCGACGCGGAGGTCTCGTCCCCGTGGATCCCATACCCCATCCAGGCCACGGCCGGCTGGTCGGCGAGCGCGGCGTCGAGGCCTTCACCTTCCCCCCGCGGGTCCCAGACCCGGCGGGCCGTGGCGCGGATCCCCTCCATCCGCGCGTGGTTGCGGGGAGACGTGATCACCAGGGTCACCAGCGGGCGGCCCTCGTAGGTCTGGCCGTATCGCTCCATGGTCACGCGATCGCTGGACGCCGCGATCGCTCCCAGGATCCGCAGCATCTCGTCGTGGCTCGCGAGCCGGCTGCCGACGGGCTGGCCGAGAAAGTCCTCGGGCCGGGCGACCGATCCGTCGTAGGTCGCGCCGGGGAAGAAGGGCTCGGTCCACTGGTTGGCGGCGTCGTCGCCCAGGCGGATGGGCGCGTGATCGCGGAGGACGGTCTCCCCGGTGGAGGCGCCCTGGGGGATCGCGAGCGCGGAGAGGAGGGCGAGGGGAGCGAGGAGCATGACTTTGGGGCGGGAGCCGCGGAGAAGAGAACGGGGCGAGTGTATCGCGCCCGCGGAAAGGACTCGGCAAGCTCTGGAGGCCGATGAAGGACCCCTTCGCACCCGCTGGCGCCCTGCGCCTCAAGCCCGTGGACGTGGTCG
>Ga0055584_100005169_pt1 | contig 12801 bp, 27 predicted proteins | sample OSDHelmetaG_FD_58716 | JGI IMG/M metagenome (GOLD analysis project Ga0055584, IMG submission 58716) | Pelagic marine sediment microbial communities from the LTER site Helgoland, North Sea, for post-phytoplankton bloom and carbon turnover... | ecosystem: Environmental > Aquatic > Marine >... | reverse complement strand
TTTTTTTTATAATTTAATAAGATAATGCTTGCATCTTAACCTCCCATCTGTATAATTCGTCCCACTGCCGAAATCTTACGGCAGTGTGTGAACCAATGAGACGGGAAGGAGAGGGTATATCCCTCATAATGTATACTTCACTTAAGTTCGCAGTCATTATAAATTAAGTTATATTCTGACTGACAATGTACCTAATTTTGGTACTACGGTTTTCACATGAATCAATTAACATTCCCCTATCTAATTAGTGGTGAGTGTCGATATTGTTTGTGTTTAATTTTTTAATTGGAGCTCTGTAAATGCAGAACCAACGTATCCGAATCCGCTTAAAAGCATTTGATCATCGTTTAATCGATCAATCAACAGCGGAAATCGTAGAAACTGCTAAACGTACAGGTGCACAGGTTCGTGGTCCTATTCCACTACCAACTCGCACAGAACGTTTCACTATACTGACCTCACCACATGTTAATAAAGATGCGCGTGATCAGTATGAACTTCTTACACATCAACGTCTAATCGACATCGTTGAACCAACAGAAAAGACTGTTGATGCTCTGATGCGCCTAGACCTCGCTGCGGGCGTTGACGTCCAAATCAGCTTAGGTTAATAGGGAGATTATTATGATTGGATTAGTTGGTCGTAAAGTAGGCATGACTCGCATTTTTACTGAAAACGGTGTTTCCGTTCCAGTAACTGTTGTTGAAGTTGAACCTAACCGCGTATCTCAAGTAAGAACAGTTGAAACTGATGGCTACCAAGCTATTCAAGTAACAACTGGCGCTAAAAAAGCAAGCCGTGTGACTAAGCCTGAAGCTGGTCATTTTGCTAAAGCTGGCGTTGAAGCTGGACGTGGTCTATGGGAATTTCGCCTAGATAATACTGAAGAAACATTTGAAGTTGGTGCTGAACTAACTGTTGAACGTTTTTCAGATATTAAAAAAGTAGATGTTACAGGTCAATCAAAAGGTAAGGGTTTTCAAGGCGGTGTTAAACGCTGGAATTTCCAAACTCAAGATATGACTCATGGTAACTCTTTGTCTCACCGTGCACTAGGTTCTATTGGTCAATGCCAAACCCCAGGTCGCGTGTTTAAAGGCAAAAAAATGGCTGGTCACATGGGAGCTGAGCGTGTAACGACTCAAAACCTTGAGATTGTTCGTGTTGACGCTGAGCGCAATCTGCTACTTATTAAAGGTGCAGTCCCTGGTGCTACAGGCTCAAACGTAATAGTTAAACCAGCTGTAAAAGCGTAAGAGGAGTCAGTAATGGAATTGGTAGTCAATGGTGCTGAGGCACTAACTGTTTCCGAAACTACCTTCGGGCGCGATTTCAACGAAGCACTTGTTCATCAAGTGGTTGTTGCTTATGCAGCGGGAGCCCGTCAAGGTACAAAAGCACAAAAAACTCGTTCAGAAGTTGCTGGCGGTGGTAGAAAACCATGGCGTCAGAAAGGTACTGGTCGAGCTCGTGCAGGTACAATTCGTAGTCCTATTTGGCGTAGTGGTGGTCGTGCTTTTGCAGCAAAACCTCGTAGCTTCGAACAAAAAGTCAATAAGAAGATGTACCGTGGTGCTCTTAAGAGCATTTTTTCTGAACTAGTACGTCAAGAACGTCTAGTTGTCGTTCCTAATTTTGCTGTTGAAACACCTAAAACAAAGGATTTAGTCGCTAAGCTTCAAGATCTTAAGCTTAAAGACGTTCTAGTTGTAACTAGTAATGTAGATGAGAATTTATTCTTAGCAGCACGTAACCTTTACACTGTAGATGTTCGTGATGTGAATACAATCGATCCTGTAAGTTTGATTGCATTCGAAAAAGTTCTTATAACTGCTGATGCTGTTAAACAAGTTGAGGAGATGCTAGCATGATTCGTGAAGAACGTCTGTTAAAAGTTTTACGTGCACCTCATGTCTCTGAAAAAGCAACAATGTCTGCTGAAAATACTAATACTTTAGTATTTAAAGTAGCTACTGATGCAACAAAATTAGAGATTAAACAAGCAGTTGAAAAACTATTAGAAGTCAAAGTTGAATCTGTTCGTACTCTTATCTTAAAAGGTAAGGCGAAACGTCAGGGTATGCGTATGGGTCGCCGTAGCGATCTTAAAAAAGCATATGTGACGCTTCAAGACGGTCAAGATATTGATGAAATTGATTTCGCTGATAGTGCAGAATAGGAGCTGAAGAATGGCTATTGTAAAATGTAAGCCTACTTCTGCAGGTCGTCGCCACCTTGTTAAGGTTGTGAACCCTGATCTGCATAAAGGCAAACCATACGCACCTTTACTTGAAAAGAAGAGTAAAAAAGGTGGTCGTAATAATAACGGTCGTATTACAACTCGTCATATCGGTGGTGGACATAAACATCATTACCGTTTAGTTGACTTTAAACGTAACAAAGATGGCTTAGCAGCTAAAGTTGAACGTTTAGAATACGATCCAAACCGTAGTGCAAATATTGCACTAGTATTGTACGCAGATGGCGAACGTCGCTATATCATCGCACCTAAAGGCATAAAAGCTGGTGATGTTGTTGAATCAGGCGAAGCTGCAGCAATCAAGGTAGGGAATTCTCTACCAATGCGTAACATCCCAGTGGGTCAAGTAGTTCACAATGTTGAATTAAAACCTGGAAAAGGGGCACAGCTAGCACGTTCTGCTGGTGCTTACGTTCAAATCGTTGCTCGTGATGGTGCTTATGTAACATTACGTTTACGTAGCGGTGAAATGCGTAAAGTATTAGCTGAAGGTCGCGCAACTATCGGTGAAGTAGGTAATGCAGAGCATATGCTACGTGAACTTGGTAAAGCTGGTGCTACTCGTTGGCGTGGTGTTCGTCCAACCGTTCGCGGTGTGGTAATGAACCCAGTAGATCACCCACATGGTGGTGGTGAAGGTCGTACATCTGGTGGCCGTCATCCAGTATCTCCATGGGGTATGCCAACTAAAGGCTACAAGACTCGTAAGAACAAGCGTACTGATAAATTTATCGTACGTCGTCGTAACAAATAATAGAGGATAAGCCATGCCACGTTCTCTCAAGAAGGGTCCTTTCGTAGACCTACACTTGCTGAAGAAGGTAGAGAAAGCGGTAGAAAGCGGAGACAAAAAGCCTGTTAAGACTTGGTCCCGTCGCTCAATGATCATTCCACAAATGATTGGTTTGACTATCGCTGTCCATAATGGGCGTCAGCACGTTCCAGTATATGTAACTGATGAAATGATCGGACATAAACTGGGTGAATTTGCACCAACTCGTACTTTCCGCGGACATAGTGTTGCGGATAAGCAAGTAAGCTAAAATAGGGGAAAATAAAATGGAAGCTATCGCTAAACATCGTTTTGCCCATATTTCGCCTCAAAAGGCGCGTTTAGTAGCGGATCTTATTCGTGGATTACACGTTGAAAAAGCACTAGAAACACTAACATTCAGCAACTTAAAAGCGGCTGCGTTAGTGAAGAAAGTGCTAGATTCTGCAATTGCAAACGCAGAGCATAACGAAGGTGCAGATATTGACGAACTTTTCGTATCAAAAATCTGTGTTGACGAAGGTCCAACCATGAAGCGTATTATGCCTCGTGCGAAAGGCCGTGCCGACCGTATCCTGAAACGTAGCAGTCACATTACTGTTGTCGTTACAGATCGTTAATAGCTAGGAGATAAGCAATGGGTCAGAAAGTACATCCTAATGGCATTCGCCTTGGCATCGTTAAGCCTTGGAATGCTACTTGGTTTGCTAACAGCCATGATTTCGCTGACAACCTAGACGGCGACTTCAAGGTACGTGAGTTCTTGAAAAAAGAACTTGAAAATGCGTCAGTATCACGCATCGTTATCGAACGACCAGCAAAAAGCATTAGTGTAACTATTCACACTGCTCGCCCTGGTATTGTTATCGGTAAGAAAGGTGAAGACGTAGAAAAATTACGCGCACGTGTAGCTAAGATTGCTGGTGTTCCTGCAAAAATTAATATTGCAGAAATCCGCAAACCTGAGTTAGACGGTAAACTAGTTGCTGAAGGTATTGCTTCACAATTAGAACGTCGTGTTATGTTCCGTCGCGCTATGAAGCGTGCGGTGCAAAACGCTATGCGTCTTGGTGCACAAGGTATCAAAGTAGAAGTTAGTGGCCGTTTAGGCGGTGCCGAAATCGCTCGTACAGAGTGGTATCGTGAAGGTCGTGTGCCTCTACATACACTTCGTGCTGATATTGATTACGCAACTGCTCGAGCTAACACTACCTATGGTGTTATCGGTGTGAAAGTGTGGATCTTCAAGGGAGAAATCCTAGGCGGAATGCCAATTGAAGAAACACCAGCACCAAAAGCTCCTAAAAAGCAGCGTAAGAATCGCAAGTAAGGAGTGATTGATGTTACAACCAAAACGTACTAAATTCCGTAAAATGCACAAAGGCCGTAACCGTGGTCTTGCTAAAGGTGCAGACGTAAGCTTTGGTGAATATGGACTTAAAGCTGTTGGACGTGGTCGTCTAACTGCTCGCCAAATCGAAGCTGCACGTCGAGCTATTAGCCGTGCTGTAAACCGTCAGGGTCAACTTTGGATTCGTATCTTCCCCGATAAACCTATTACTAGTAAACCTCTTGAAGTTCGTCAAGGTAAAGGTAAAGGTAATGTGGAATACTGGGTTGCGCAAATCCAACCAGGTAAGGTACTTTACGAAATGGGCGGTGTGCCTGAAGAGTTAGCTCGTGAAGCATTCGATCTTGCTGCACGTAAATTGCCTATTAAAACAACCTTCGTAACTAAGCAGGTGTTATAATGAACGCAAAAGATTTACGTGAAAAGAGCGTAGAAGAATTAAACGCTGAGCTACTTGAGTTACTTCGTGAACAGTTTAAGCTGCGTATGCAAGCTGCAACTGGTAAACTTGAAAAAACTCATGTAATGAAACCATTACGCCGTGATATTGCGCGTGTTAAAACCATACTAACCGAAAAGGCTGAAGCATAATGAGTGAAGGTAAACATAATACTCTGCAAGGTCGTGTAACAAGCAACAAGATGGAAAAATCTGCTGTTGTTGCTATCGAACGTAAGGTGAAACACCCAATGTACGGTAAGTTCATCAAGCGCACGACTAAACTACATTTCCATGATGAAAACAACGAATGTAACGTAGGTGACATCGTTGAAATTCATGAATGTCGTCCAATTTCTAAGACAATATCTTGGAATTTACTACGAGTAGTGAAAAAAGCGCGCGTTTAATTTTAAACGAAGCTTTATATATGAAAAAAGCCGATCCCAAAGATCGGCTTTTTTATTTCAAAAAATTAACAATATTTTGAAAAGTGATTAGGATCGACTAACTCTCTATATTTGTAGACAATTTGTTTAAAATCATCCCATACTGGACGTTTCAATTGTGGATTACGCAATAGAGCAGAAGGATGATAAGTTGGCATCACGAGATGTCCTTGCCAATCTAACCATTGACCTCTCATTTTCGTAATACGGGCATTAGAATCAACTAAACCTTTTAATGCAGTAGCGCCTAATAAGACAATAATTTTGGGTTGCATATATTCAATTTGTGCATACAGATAGGGTAGGCAAGTTTGACGTTCTTGAGGAGTAGGATCTCTATTCTTCGGTGGGCGACATTTTACTATATTGGTAATGAATACATCTTTTTCCCGAGTAAATCCACAAGCTTGTAAAATTTTATTAAGTAGTTGACCTGAACGGCCAACAAAGGGAATGCCTTGTTGATCTTCATAAAAACCTGGACCTTCACCAATGAGCATGATGCTACTGTGAATATTTCCATCTCCCACAACAGCATGAGTGCGGGTTTCTCCAAGAGGACATTTAAGGCAGGTATTTATTTCTTGTGTCAGAGATTCTATATTATTCATTTTTTCTCCTTTTAAGCCTAAATAATACATGAAATTTAAATTAAATTGATTATTTTTAACAAATTTCAAAAAAAGCTTGAGTATATTGGTTAAAAAATGTTAATATTCGTCGCCCTTGTTGATAACAAGGAACACACGACCCATGTGGGTCTAAGTATTAAGATATAACGGAGCACTATAATGATCCAAGTACAAAGTAGGCTTGAAGCAGCAGACAACTCTGGTGCACGAAGCGTAATGTGTATTAAGGTCTTGGGCGGCTCTCACCGTCGTTATGCAGCTGTAGGCGATGTCATCAAAGTTACTGTTAAAGAAGCAATTCCTCGCAGTAAAGTAAAAAAAGGTGATGTTTTAAAGGCGGTGGTTGTACGTACCCGTAAAGGCGTTCGTCGTCCAGACGGCTCTGTCATTCGTTTCGATCGTAACGCTTGTGTATTGTTGAATAACACTACCGAGCAACTCATCGGTACTCGTATCTTCGGTCCTGTAACACGTGAACTTCGTGAAAACTTCATGAAAATCGTGTCACTTGCACCTGAAGTACTTTAAGGAGCGACATAATGGCAGCTAAAATCCGTCAAAATGACGAAGTAATCGTAATTGCTGGAAAAGATAAAGGCAAACGCGGTAAAGTAAGTAAGGTTCTATCTACTGGTAAAGTTATCGTAGAAGGTGTGAACATGGTTAAGAAACATAAAAAACCTGTTCCACAACTTCAAATCGAAGGCGGCATTGTTGAACAAGAAGCAGCGTTAGACATTTCTAATGTAGCTATTTACAACGAAGCAACTGGTAAGGCAGATCGAGTTGGATTTAGAATTGAAGACGGCAAAAAAGTTCGTTTCTTCAAGTCTAATGATGAATTAATCAAGTAATTCGGAGTAGTATAACATGGCGAAACTGCATGATTACTATAAAGACACTGTTGTAGCTGATCTGTCAAAAGAATTCGGTTACAAGAGTATCATGCAAGTCCCTAGGATCGAAAAGATCACCCTTAATATGGGTGTGGGCGAAGCTATCAACGATAAAAAGCTATTAGAAAACGCTGTTTCTGATATGACTGCTATTGCAGGTCAAAAACCGTTAGTCACTAAAGCTCGTAAATCAGTTGCTGGTTTCAAGATCCGTGAGGGCTACCCTATTGGCTGTAAAGTAACACTACGTGGTGAACGTATGTGGGACTTCCTTGAACGTTTAATTGCTATTGCAGTGCCTCGTATTCGAGATTTTCGCGGTTTGAACGCAAAATCATTCGATGGACGTGGTAACTACAGTATGGGCGTTCGCGAGCAGATCATCTTCCCTGAGATCAACTATGATAAAGTTGATCGCATCCGTGGTATGGATATTACGATTACCACTACTGCAGAATCAGATGCCGAAGGTCGTTCTTTGCTAGCTGCCTTTAACTTTCCATTTCGTAAGTAAGGTAAAGGGTTACTATGGCTAAGAAATCTATGAAAGCACGTGAAGCAAAACGTGCAAATCTAGTAGCTAAGTTCGCAGAAAAACGTGCGGCACTTAAAGCAACTATTGGTGATGTTAATGCGTCTGAAGAAGAACGTTGGGATGCAGTTTTAAAACTCCAATCTCTTCCTCGTGATTCAAGCTCATCACGCCAGCGTAATCGCTGTAACCAAACTGGTCGTCCTCACGGATTCCTTCGTAAATTCGGTTTAAGCCGTATCAAGGTTCGTGAAGCGTGCATGAAAGGTGAAATCCCTGGATTGCGTAAGGCTAGCTGGTAATTGTTACTTACAATCTCGGGAGTATATAGAATATGAGCATGCAAGATCCTATCGCGGATATGCTAACACGCATCCGTAACGGACAAGCAGCAAGTCAAGTTGCTGTATCTATGCCTTCTTCCAAGCTTAAAGTAGCAATTGCAGAGCTACTTAAGAAAGAAGGTTATATTGCTGATTTCGCTGTAAATAGCGAAACAAAACCAACGCTTGAAGTTACACTTAAGTACTTCGAAGCTAAACCAGTTATCGAGCAAATCCAACGTGTGAGCCGTCCAGGTTTACGTATCTATAAAGGAAAGGATCAAATCCCTTCTGTTATGGGTGGACTTGGTATTGCAGTGGTATCTACTTCTAAAGGTCTGATGTCTGATCGCGCCGCTCGCTCTGCGGGTCTTGGTGGTGAAATCATCTGCTACGTATCTTAATAAGGAACAAATAATGTCTCGTGTTGCAAAACATCCAGTAATTATTCCTGAAAACGTAGAAGTGAAACTTAACGGTCAGGAAATTACCATTAAAGGTAAAAAAGGTGAACTATCACGCGTAATTAACGATAGCGTGTTAGTTGAACATAAAGATAATCAGCTTTCTTTTACAGAACGTAAAGGTTTTGCTGGCGCTAACGCACAGTCTGGTACTGCTCGTTCGCTAGTGAATAGTATGGTTATCGGCGTTACAGAAGGTTTCGTTAAGAAACTTATTCTGAAAGGTGTAGGTTATCGTGCCGCTGTTAAGGGAAATGTGATTAATCTAACTTTAGGTTATTCACACCCTGTTATACATCAACTTCCAGAAGGTGTTAAAGCAGAATGTCCAAGTCAAACTGAAATCGTACTAACAAGTGCTGATAAACAGGTGATTGGTCAAACAGCAGCAAATATCCGCGCTTATCGTGCACCAGAACCTTATAAAGGTAAAGGTATTCGTTACGCTGATGAAATCGTGCATACTAAAGAAGCTAAGAAGAAGTAGGGTAACACTATGGATAAGAAAGCATCTCGCATCCGCCGTGCTACTAAAGCACGTCGTAAGATTGCTGAACTGGGCGCTATTCGTCTATGCATTCATCGTACACCACGTCATGTATATGCACAGATTATTGCTGCAAGCGGTTCAGAGATTATTGCATCCGCTTCTACAGTAGAAAAAGCGATCCGTGATCAAGTAAAGAACACTGGTAATAGCGAAGCAGCTGCAGTAATTGGTAAAACAATCGCTGAACGTGCGCTTGAAAAAGGCGTATCAGAAGTTGCATTCGACCGTTCTGGTTTCCAATACCACGGCCGAGTAGCTGCACTGGCAGAAGCTGCCCGTGAAGCTGGTCTGAAATTCTAAGGTGAGTGGACGATGGCTAACGAAAAAAAACAGCAACAACAAAGCGATTTACAAGAAAAACTAATCGCGGTTAACCGTGTTTCAAAAACGGTTAAAGGTGGTCGTATTATGTCTTTTACTGCACTAACAGTTGTTGGTGATGGTAAAGGTAAAGTAGGTTTCGGTTACGGTAAAGCCCGTGAAGTTCCTGCAGCGATCCAAAAATCAATGGAAAAAGCACGTCGTAACATGATAAATGTTGCATTAAACGAAGGTACTCTTCATCACGCAGTTAAAGGTAGTCACACTGGTTCTAAAGTGTATATGCAACCTGCGTCTGAAGGTACTGGTATCATCGCCGGTGGTGCGATGCGTGCAGTACTAGAAGTTACGGGGATCCGTAACGTGCTAGCTAAAGCTTATGGTTCTACTAACCCAATCAATGTTGTTCGCGCAACTATCAATGGTTTGGCTGGTATGAAGTCTCCAGAAATGATCGCTGCAAAACGTGGTCTTTCAGTATCTGATATCCTGGAGTAAATCATGGCTAAAACAATTAAAGTAACACAGACTAAAAGCTCTATCGGTCGCTTACCTTCTCATTTAGCAACCCTGAAAGGCTTAGGTCTTCGTCGCATCCGCCATACAGTTGAACTTGAAGATACACCATGTGTTCGTGGTATGATCAATAAAGTTAGCTATATGGTTAAAGTGGAGGAGTAATCACATGCGTTTGAATACTCTATCACCAGCAGCAGGCTCAAAGCATGCACCTAAACGTGTTGGTCGTGGAATTGGTTCTGGTCTAGGTAAAACTGCCGGCCGAGGTCACAAAGGTCAAAAAGCACGTTCAGGCGGTAATATTCGTCGCGGTTTCGAAGGTGGTCAAATGCCATTGAAACAACGTTTACCAAAATTTGGTTTCACTTCACGTGTAGGCCAAGTAACTTCTGAAGTTCGTTTAAGCGAATTGAAGAAAGTTGAAGGTGACGTAATTAGCTTAGATACACTAAAAGCTGCAAACCTTGTAACTAAAGACGTATTATTCGTTAAAGTTATATTATCAGGTGAAATTGCACGCCCAGTAACTGTCAAAGGCATTCGCGTAACTAAAGGCGCTAAAGCTGCGATTGAAGCTGCAGGCGGTAAGATCGAGGATTAATCTCGAAAGGACGAGGTACAGATGGCAAAGCAACCAGGACAGAGAAATTCAAGTGCACAGAATAACAAAGCAGAACTAAAATCTAGACTTCTTTATGTTGTCTTAGCATTATTGGTATTCCGAGCTGGTTCTTTTGTGCCAATTCCTGGCATTGACGCTTCTGTACTTGCAGATCTGATCAATTCGCAAAAAGGTACCATCGTTGAATTTTTTAATATGTTCTCTGGTGGTGCACTAAAACGAGCTTCCATATTTGCGTTGGGTATTATGCCATATATCTCGGCATCCATCGTGATTCAGCTTCTAGCAGTGGTTTATGAACCACTAAAAGAGTTGAAGAAAGAGGGTGAATCTGGTCGTCGAACGATGAGCAAATACACTCGTTATGGAACGCTCATTTTAGCGATATTCCAGGCAACTGGTATTGCGACAGGTCTACCTAATATGATTCCAGGTTTGGTTGCAAATCCAGGCCTTTCTTTCTATGTGGTAGCTATTGTCAGCTTAGTGACGGGAACTATGTTCCTTATGTGGCTAGGTGAGCAAATAACAGAACGTGGAATCGGTAATGGTATCTCATTGATTATCTTTGCAGGTATTGTTGCAGGTTTACCTCAAGCGATTGGACAGACAATAGAGCAGGCGCGTCAAGGTGAATTGCATGTTCTTCTTCTATTGTTGATTGGCGTAATAGCATTTGCTGTTGTATTCTTCATCGTATTTATGGAACGTGGACAACGAAAAATTGTTGTAAATTATGCTAAGCGTCAGCAGGGCCGTCAGGTTTTTGCTGCACAAAGCTCACATCTTCCACTGAAAATAAATATGTCTGGAGTTATTCCAGCTATCTTCGCATCAAGTATTATTTTGTTCCCAGGAACATTAGCCTCTTGGTTCGGACAAAACGTAGATTGGTTAAGCGACGTAGCACTTGTGTTAAGTCCTGGACAACCTTTGTATGTAATGTTATATGCTTCAGCAATTATTTTCTTCTGTTTCTTTTATACTGCGATGGTTTTCAATCCTCGTGAAACAGCTGATAATTTGAAGAAGTCAGGTGCATTTATCCCTGGAATTCGTCCGGGAGAGCAGACATCTAAATATATAGACAAAGTAATGACCCGTCTAACATTAGCCGGTGCATTGTATATGGTATTCATTTGTCTTATCCCGCAATTCATGATGAGTGCAATGAACGTACGCTTTTACTTTGGTGGTACGTCACTACTAATCGTAGTTGTAGTTATTATGGACTTTATGGCTCAGGTTCAGACACATTTGATGTCTCAACAATATGAGTCAGTGTTGAAAAAAGCAAATCTGAAAGGCTATGGTCGATAAGACCACCTAAATAAGATAAGCATCGATATTACGGAGTTTAGAAATGAAAGTTCGTGCTTCCGTTAAAAAGCTCTGCCGTAATTGTAAGATTGTTCGTCGCCACGGTGTGGTACGAGTAATCTGCACAGACCCTAAGCATAAACAACGCCAGGGTTAATAAGGCAGAAAATTTTACTTGCAAAATTACCCAAGGGTGGGTATTATTACGCACCCTTACTTTTGCATGCAAAAGAAGTGACATTATGGCCGCAACGTATCCTACACGGGCTTTGTTGCGGTAATTTTTAATACTGTTTTAGGAGTATATAGTGGCCCGTATAGCAGGCATTAACGTTCCTGATAATAAGCATGCTGTCATTGCATTAACTGCAATTTTCGGTATTGGCAGAGTTCGTGCTCAGCATATTCTTGCTGAAGTGAACATTGCTGAAAGCAAAAAAATCAGTGAACTAACTGAAGATCAAATTGATCTTTTGCGTGATGGTGTTGCCAAATTCACTGTTGAAGGTGACTTACGTCGTGAAGTTTCCATGAATATCAAGCGTCTAGTAGATCTTGGTTGTTATCGTGGTATCCGTCACCGTTATGGTCTACCTCTTCGTGGGCAGCGTACTAAAACTAACGCTCGTACCCGAAAGGGTCCACGTAAGCCGATCAAGAAATAATCGGGGAGAAGAGTACAAATGGCAAAACAACCAACTCGCGCACGTAAACGCGTACGCAAACAAGTTGCAGATGGCGTAGCGCACATTCATGCATCTTTTAACAATACAATCGTAACAATCTCTGACCGTCAGGGTAATGCTCTAGCATGGGCAACTTCAGGTGGTTCAGGTTTCCGCGGTTCTCGTAAATCAACACCATTCGCAGCCCAGGTTGCAGCAGAACGTTGCGCAGACATGGTTAAAGAATACGGTGTTAAGAACTTGGAAGTTATGGTAAAGGGACCAGGTCCTGGTCGTGAGTCAACAATCCGTGCATTTAATGCAGCTGGATTCCGCATCACTAATATTACAGATGTGACTCCCATCCCTCATAACGGTTGTCGTCCTCCTAAGAAACGTCGCGTTTAATCTTAGCAGTCGTTTCATAGAGAATATTGGAGAAAGAACATGGCAAGATATTTGGGTCCTAAGCTAAAGCTTAGCCGTCGTGAAGGTACTGACTTATTCCTTAAGTCTGGTGTTCGTGCGGTAGATACCAAGTGTAAAATTGATAATGCACCGGGTCAACATGGTGCACGTCGTGGTCGTTTATCAGACTATGGCGTTCAGCTTCGTGAGAAGCAAAAAGTACGTCGTATGTATGGCGTATTAGAAAAGCAATTCCGTAACTACTACAAAGAAGCAGC
>Ga0055584_100005168_pt1 | contig 12802 bp, 16 predicted proteins | sample OSDHelmetaG_FD_58716 | JGI IMG/M metagenome (GOLD analysis project Ga0055584, IMG submission 58716) | Pelagic marine sediment microbial communities from the LTER site Helgoland, North Sea, for post-phytoplankton bloom and carbon turnover... | ecosystem: Environmental > Aquatic > Marine >... | reverse complement strand
TTCCATTTTTGTCATATAGTATTGAACTATCGTAATATGAATCTTTAGTCCCCGCACCCATCTTGCAGGGAACATTTTGTCTGATGTTTGAAGTTAGCATAGAGAAGTTTAAGTCTTTAAATTCTAAAAAATCATTAATTATGCCTGGTTGAAAATTAACATCGCTGTCAAAAATAACACTAAATTCAGAATCCTTATCTTGGTCTAATGCTGCCATTTTATTACGTACATTAGATAGCAATAACATTCTTTCTTTTTGTAAAGTTGATCCAAATTTAGGTGCGTTTAATGTCTCGGACAAAAATTTACCGTTACGATTCTCCATCCATTGAGATAAGATCTCTACAGTTTGATCGATTGAGTCATTCTCATAAAAGAAATACTTAAAGGATGCATTTGTTTGTTTTTCCAGTTTTTCCAAATTCCCCAAACAACTATGAATAAACTCTCCTGAGTCCCTAAATAAACTAAATATGGAAATGCGCATTTTTTTATTGACTAAAGTTATTACTATTATATAATATATATTATTATAATATAGAGTAGTACATATATGTCTATTCTTTATTTATTATAAATTAAAAATAATAGTAATACTTAAAATACAAAGTATTTTATTTTTTTTGATTGACTGAATTGTTTTTTTTTGATAAACTATGAAAATTATGAAAAAAATAGTTAAAAACTTCAGAGTCTCATCTGCTGACTGGGAAGTGGAAGTAGATGACATTAATGAAAAGTCTGCTGCAGCATCAGCTCTTATACTTCTATTGAACAAGTTAGGTGGAAATTTACTCCTATCAACGACAATCATGGTAAATGAATCTTACCATAACATAAATGATGTGATGAATGCAAACTTTTTCTCAACATCATCTATTTTAAGAAAAATAGGGCACCTAGAACTATCTGAAACTTTATCAACTTTATTCAAACAATAAACAAAATGCAATTAAACATTCTACAGTCCAAGGGGATAATTAACCCTCCAGTTAACAAAGGAGATGCTGGGTTTGATATTGTTGCAGTAAATCAACCTAAGGTCATTGGTTCAATCTACCAAGGATTATACTACACAGCTATATCTCATATAGAATATGATACAGAAATAATCATAGAACCAGAATACATTAATGATAATTATGAATTTTATATGCTTCTTTATCCGAGGTCTAGCATTATTAAGACAAATTTAATTCTGGCTAATTCTGTAGGTGTAATTGACTCAGGGTATAGAGGGAGCGTAAAGGTATGCTTTAAATATATATCTCAGCCGGAAGATATGAGAATAGTCGAGGGCAAGAGCTTTAAAGGCAAAAACGCAAAAGGTATAGTTACGTCGATTAATCCTCAGAGAATCTACCAACAGGGAGATAAAATTGGGCAGCTTGTTCCAGTAAAGCATCAAAAATTAAACTTGAATTCAGTATCCAAAATTTCAGAAACTAATAGAGGTCATGGGAGCTTCGGTAGCACAGGTTCATGATAGATTACAATCAAATTAAAGACGAAGATCTTATTAATAATATTCAAAATAATAAGTATACCGACAGGTGTCTAAATGTTTTAATAGACAGACATTCAGGAATATGTATAGACATGATAAACTCATACATGTCCTCGGGCTATAATATTAGTTTAAGGCAAGAATTAATAGACGATAAAGATTACCAAATATACGAATCAGCATTAAAGTTTGACCCCCATAGAGGAACTAAATTTAGCACTTATCTTGGTAACGAAATTAAATGGAGATGCTTAAACATTTATAATAAAAGCAAACGACACAAACACATACCCGTTGAAGAAAACTTAATTAATTACTTCAGTTATTTATCCAGAGACAATGAATGTAATGAATCTGAAAAATTTAACGAAGTAATAAAAAAAGCTCAATCGTATTCCGATAAACGTATAGGCAAAATATTTCATTTAAGATACGTAATAGGTAAGAATAATTCTGTAATGCCTTGGAAGAATATTAGCTCACAATTAAACATGAGTATACAAGGATGTATTAATATACATAATTCATTTATCGAAAATTTCAAGAAACAAAAAAACATTAATTAATTATTATGAATAAATATATAGGCATAGGAAATCTAACTAAAAATCCAGAATGTAGAGACGCAGGGCAATCCAAAGTGTGTTCTTTCTCGCTAGCTATCAATGAGTACTATTACACCGATGGTACAAAGAAACAAACGACCACCTACATTGATGTAGAAACTTGGAATAAACAAGCAGAGAACTGCACCAAGTTTCTATCTAAGGGTAGCAAGGTCGCAATTGAAGGTAAGCTCAAGACTAATGCGTGGGAAAAAAATGGCCAAAAATTCAGCAAACTTTTTTGCGTTGCTGACAGAGTTCATTTTCTAGGTTCAGAGGAATCAACCAAATCAGATCAACCCACTTCAAAAAATAATCAAAAAGTTGAAGAAAAAGTTGAAAACAAGGAAGACGAGACTGATTATATGGACGATGTACCATTTTAATAAATGAATCAAATAATATATAAAGGAGCAGTAAATCCATTAAGCTTTGGAAACGTTTCCTATAACCTACTTAGGGAAATGTACAGGCGGAAAATTAATGTCGCCTTTTTTCCCTTCGGTGATAAATTAAATTTTGAGTCTTTTAATAAAATAGAGGAAGATTTCAGAGATTGGGTTATTAGTAGTGCTCAAAGTAGGTTCCAAAATATAAACGCCAAAACTAAAACCTTAAGTCAATGGCACATAAATGGCTCAGAATCTAGAATCTCAAAGGATCAAACCCTTTTTACCTTTTACGAATCAGATCAACCTACAAGCGTAGAGAAGTCGATTGTAGAGCTTCAGGATGATTGTATATTCTCCAGCAAGCATGCATTTAATAAATTTAAAGATATTGGTTGTCAAAACATTCATTATGTTCCAATTGGATTTGATGAAGATTTCAAACCTTCTAGTGAAGAGTATTTACCCAATAAGGTACACTTTGGGTTAATGGGCAAATTTGAAAAGAGAAAAAATACTGCACAAATTATACAAAACTGGATTAAAACATACGGTAATAATTATGATTATCAATTGACCTGTTGTATTAATAATTCTTTCTTCGAACCTAAAGATATGAATAATTTAATTAGCCAATGCCTGGGAGGTCAAACTGTTGGTAATGTAAATTTTCTACCCCATTTAAAAACCAATTCTGAAGTCAATGAATTCATTAATGCAATCGATATTGATTTAAGTGGACTAAGTGGTGCGGAGGGCTGGAATCTTCCGGCGTTCAATGCTACTGCTCTAGGTAAGTGGAGTGTTGTAATGAATCATACTTCACATAAAGATTGGGCAGACTCTAGAAACTCCATCCTAATAGAACCAGATGAGCAAGTCCCCATTTATGATAAAATCTTCTTCCAAGAAGGCTCTCCTTTCAGTCAAGGAAACATGAATGCTATTTCCGACGAGAAAATGATCTCTTCATTTAAGGATGCTGAAAAAATATGCAAAACTAAAAACGAAGAAGGACTAAAGTTGCAAAAAGAATTTACTTACAAAAAAACCCTTAACCAAATATTGGAGATTATTAATAATGAAAAATGAGTTCTATTTAAGAGAAGAAGGTAACCGCATATTTATGTGCTGCGGTAAAGCTAATTGCCCCAGCGTAGAAGTTAACGAAGATGGCCTTATTGAAATTAAAGACGATTATGGCAGCTCTGTAAAGATGAAAAAAGAAGAAGCTTCTCTATTGAAAGATGCCGTTGCTCAACTTCAATCTCAAAATGAAAAATAATGAATTACGTCTATGTGGCCCACCAGGTTTTTGCCCACCTTGCTGCCCTAACTTAATTTACAACAAAGATCACTTTGTCATAGAGGATGATTATGATGACTCTATAAAGATAAATGTTAAAGATATAGAAAAACTAGTAAAAGATGTTAATACACTACTTGAGCAGTCTGGGTTTAGTTTGGATAATTAAAGATAGTTATATCTTTTCTAAACCACGAAACTACATAACCTCCAAATCTAAGCACTTAGAGGAGTTGTTCTCCTGTTCCCTTTGCTTGGGGTTTTGGGTTGGTTTTATTTTATGTGCGGTAAACCAACTGCCTGAACCTAAGTTGAGCTTACAGTATCTTTTTTATGCATTATCTACTTCAGCCTTTTGTTGGTTTTTTGATTCGGTTTTAGATTTAGTTCAGTATTGCACCGCATTCATTAAGTCTAAACTGTCCATATTTAATGCTTAAATACGACTCCAGATATAACACATATTCCCTTTCTGTAGTTTTATACCTATTACATAACTCAGAAGAATATAATAAAATATGGCTTGAGAAGTACGAACCCATATCCGAACCCATATCTAATTTCTTTAAAAATCAAGAATGTGGTTGCAGGCCAGTATTAATCCAAAACTATCATAGGTATAGGTTTGATATAGACTTTTTTACGGTTAAATTTATTAACGACAACCCTGATGTTGTAGATTTTAATAAACTTTGCAGCGAAGTTGGTGGTCAAGATTTGAGGGGCACGATCTTCTCAGTTAATAATACAATTAGCGACTTCAAGGATTTCTTTGCCTCAGTACAACAAAAAAAAGCTAGTTTCAATTACTTCAACACAGTAACAATACAAGACAAAATTTTAATCACTTTCTTCTAATGCCACTTTATACATTTTCCAACCCCCAAACAGGCGAGTTTATTGATTTGTTCTTTCATATGAATGAAGACAAATCCTACATCGATAAAGACGGTATCGAGTGGACTCGTGAATATTACTCTCCCGAATTAAATATGACTGGTAAAACTGATGCATGGGACAGTAAGCAATTCGTCGAAAAAACCGGAAAAACTCAAGGTACAGTTGGTGACTTATTAGATAGAAGTGCAGACCTCTCTAAGGAACGAGCGTCACAGAATGGAGGTGTGGACCCATTGAAAGAAAATTATTATAAGAATTACACAAAAGAGCGTAATGGTGCCATTCACCCCGACAAAAATCCTAAGAGTTTCGAGAACAAACATGTTAAAATAGATTTATGAGTATACAAATATATAAGCCAAATAAAAGCAATACTGGATTTGCCTTCAGTTTCTACATGGGGGAAAACCAACGAGACGGCTCTCCATCTTTATTTATTAACGCAATAGCCCAACATTCTTGGGATGACAGAAAAAAAATAGGGTCATTCTCCGGCAGTAAAGAAGATCCAAATAAAAACATCTCAATTAAGTTTAATGAGTTTGAATGCGGTGCAATTATTAGTGCTATCAGTAACAGGTACGAGTGGAATACATATCATGCCTATGAAGAAAATAAGACTCAAATTAAGCTTTCACCTTGGGATAAGCAGGTAACGCAAACTAAAATAAACTCTAGGACAAAAGAGGCTTACGAAGAAAAAATGACACTACCCGCATTTGGTATAGTTTTAACTAGAAACGGAAATCAAACATTTAAAATTCCACTAGAGCCAGGTGAAGCTGAATGTATCAAGGCTTTATGTCAAACTATTTTATTTAAGATTTGTAAAAAATCTTCATACAAAAAACCTGTTCAAACAAATAAAGATTACGAATTTTAATGAAAAAAAAGAAAATAGTCCTTCATAGTAATAGCTGTCGAGCGAAAACTGGCTTCGGTAAACACATGAAGCATCTATTAACTTTTTTGCATAAAACAGGCAAATATGAAGTCGTAGAATTCGCTAATGGTAAAACATGGAATGACCCCGAACTTTCCAATATGCCGTGGAAGTGCTACGGATCATTACCACATGAACCCAATTTAATTGAAGAAATTAAATCAGATCAATCTAAAATAAGATCAGCTAATTACGGACATTATAAAATAGATGATTTAATAAAACAAGAAAAGCCTGATATATACTTAGGTATTGAGGATATATGGGGGCTTGAAGGTTTTTGGTCGAAAAAATGGTGGAAAAAAATAAATTCATTAATCTGGACACCGATAGACAGTCTGCCTTTATTAGATAAGCATATTGACGCAGCTAAAAACACACAAAGTTTAATTGTTCAAGCTTCTTTTGCTCAAAAAGAATTAAAAGAAAAAGGTTTTCAGAATGTTCACTTGCTTCCAGTTCCAGTTGATACTGACAATTTTTATAAGTTAAGTGATGTAGACCGATCTAAATTAAGAGAGCGTCATAATATCAATGAAGGCAGTTTTATTGTTGGTTTTGTTTTTAGAAATCAATTACGAAAAAGCGTCCCCAACCTACTAGAAGGATTTAAAATCTTTCAGCAGAAAAATCCAAGTGTTGATGCTAAATTATTATTGCATACTCACTGGTCGGAAGGCTGGGATATTCCTCGGTTGTTGCGAGAAAAAGAAATCGACCACAAGTCTGTATTGACGACTTATTATTGCGATAAGTGTAAGCAGTACGAAATCAAACCTTTTACTGGTCAAGACTTAGACTGTAGATTTTGTGGCTCCCCAAAAACACAGAAAACCACACAGATATTACGCGGGGTTTCTGAATCTCAATTAAATGAAGTTTATAATTTAATGGATGTTTATTGTCATGCTTTTACTTCAGGAGGACAAGAAATACCGATTCAGGAAGCTAAATTAACGGAGTTAATTACTTTAGTAACTAATTATTCTTGTGGTACTGATTATTCCTCTAAAAAAAGTGGAGGATTGCCATTGAACTGGACTGAGTATAGAGAGCCTGGTACACAATTTATTAAAGCTTCTACCGATTCCACTCACATAGCTAATCAACTTAAAAAAGTATATGAAATGCCCGAGAAAGACAAGCTTGAATCAGGCAAAAAAGCTAGAGAGTTTATTATAAAATTTTGCTCCATTGAATCAGTATGTAAAAAATTTGAAAAGTTAATTTCTAAAATAAAACCCACATCTTGGGATTTTGATTTTTCTTATGTACAAAAAGATCCATCTTATGTGCCTCCAGCTATTGAAAGTGACAGAGAATTTATTATTGATTTGTATAAGAATGTTTTAAAGATCGATGCTGAAACTGAAGATTTAAATGGAATTGCTCACTGGGAGCATCGTTTAAAGTCCGATCTTGATCGACAGAAAGTTTATGAATATTTCGTCAATACTGCATTGCAAGAAAATCAAAAAAATACATCCATAAGCTTCGAAGAGCTACTTTCCAAGGATGACGAGGGTAAGCGTATTTTGTTTGCCTTACCTGAAAACGAAGTGGATGTATTTAACTCAACCTCATTACTTAAATTTATCCAAGATAAATATCCCGATCATAATATATATTACGCCACCCAAAAAGAAAATTTCTCCATCTTGTATGGTAATAAATATATACATAAATTATTAGAGTATAATCCAGTTATGGAAAATTTCGCATGGTCCGAAGGCCAAGGTGATTACAATGGTATGTTTGAGTTTGTTTTGCTTCCTCATATTAATACTCATAAAATTATTAACTACATACATGGCGGAAAAAATAAAATTGATTACGATTTAAATTATGCATAAATTAGAAAGCTTTGCCCTATCTTGCGGCTCTAAAATTAGTAGACCAACAATAGATGAGTGTTTTTATCCAATTTTGGAAAAAAAATACATCTGTATATCTCAAAATTCTACATCAGCATCTAAAAGTTACGACTACTATGATGATGTTATGTTTCACTTAAAACCATACTTAGATGATAACAAAATATCCGTGATTGAGTTGGGGAGTTCGGGCAAGCCTCAAATTTATTATTCCAAACCCTATACCCACATAAACCACTTACACTCTTCTTATGTTTTAAAAAAATGTTTAATGTATGTAGGTAATGATAATCTTTATTCTCACATATCCTCTCACTATGGAAAGAGTGTAGTTTCTCCCTACAATTACTCTTATGTCGATACTGAAAAACCTTATTGGTCTAATAAAGGTAACTTAAGAATAATAGAGCCCCCCATAAAGAAGAGACCTTTTTTCATTGATCAAGAAAATCCCAAAAGTATCAATTTAGTTCACCCTGAAGAAATATCTAAAGAAGTATTATCTTCATTAAATATCGAACATCAGCTTGATACAGTTTCTACATTATTTACTGGAGAACTTTACCTCGATAAGAGTCTAGATATAATACCAGGAAAATATAATCCAAACGCTCTAAAAATAGATTGCACTCCAAATGTAAGAATGGATAAAAGTTTTGATTTAGATTTTTTATTAAAATGCAAAGAAATTAAATCCTTTAATATTGTTACTGATCAGCTTATATCTATTGATATTCTAAACTACCTAAAAGACAACATTAATGGTATTAGTGTATTTATAGACCATCAAACCAGAAAAGAAGATGTAGAATTGATACAATCTTCCGGTTGTGCCCTAAAGCTGCTTACTTTAGAAAGTGAAAATTTATCCGAATTAAGGCTGAAATTTATTGATCTCAATGTTATTGAGTATAATTTAAATTTTCCCGATCTACCTGAAATACCGAATGACTCAACAATTAAATTTTTAAGTAAACGCAACATCATAAGTGATGGTTCTGTTTACAATAGTTATTATTCCTTAGCTCTAGGTAGAAATTCACACACGATAGATCAGAGTAAGATAAAAGATTTTAAGGAAGATATACATTTTTGTAGAGTATTCAAAGAAACTTCTTGACTTGTTTAGGAATATTTAGTATAGTACCATTATGGTAAAAAAAACTAGCACTACTAAAAAAAACACCATACCAAGCTTGAATAGAGATGAGTATGGATTGCTTTCTAATATAGAATATACGTTTAGCGAAGATGGATCTGTCGATTGGAGATCTATGATTAAAAATGAGCACCTCTTCCCCAATAAGTCGTGGTTTGAATTGCGTAAAAAAGATTTACCTAGATCTATAGAAGGTTTGGCCGATCATCAACTATTAATTAAACTTAGCGGAATTAAAGAGCTAGCTAAATTACGAGGCTTTTCTAGTCTCTCTTACGAAGTTATAAAATGCGAACTTGACCACGTCGCCGTTATATGTAAAATGACCTTTCTTCCAAATTTTGAAACCTGCGGAGAAAGTATTACCTTTCAAGATGTTGCGAATGCGACTATAGAAAATACAAATAGTTTCGCTAAAAAATTCCTAGAAACTATCGCTTGTAATAGAGCATTCGTTAGATGTGTTAGAAACTTCTTAAATGTTCATATTGTTGGGGACGATGAAATAGACAAATCTGACGGCCAATCTATTAAAAATAATTCCTCCAATGATTTATCTCCATCAGGTTTTCTTAAAAAAGAGCTATCCGAAAACCATGGCATATCTTCCTACGAAGACTTCTTGCCCATTTTACGCGAGTTACACAAATCTAAAAAGATCTCTATATCTACAGATATTATTAAAACTTGGAATAATTTTTCTGATATTTCTGCTAAAGACTGTAGGGTATTATTAGGCTGCTTAAAGTCTAACTCTTCATAGGTGGGAAAATTACATTCCCCTTCATTTGGAAAAATCTATCTTTACCTTCTCGATAAAAGTTTATCCACCTAGATACATTAGATGCATTACAAATAATATATTTACATTGAGACATAAGTAAAACAGAAGCAATCATTTTTTGAATATGAAAAATCTTATTCTCTTTTATTGTAAAATGTTGACCATTATGAGAATATTCAGACTTAAGATAAGAAGTTATTAATATTTTTTTATCAATATTTGATGTTAAAAAATAATCTTCAAACATTTTATCATCAGTCTGTAAGTATATTAGTTTAATATTTTTATAATTTTCAATTATACGTTTAACATTTTTAGTAAACTCATTGTAATTTGTAATTATTCTATCTCTAGTTGTATCAGTTCCCCTGTAATAAACAGCCAGTGTATCATTGGTTTCTAAGTTGAGCTCCTCAACCATTAAGTTTTTAAGTATTTTAATTTCTCTTCTTGGCTTAAACCACCTTTTAATTAAATTTGTATATTTATTCCCATCAACACTTCTATAAAAAATATTATTAGATCTCAATATGTAATCGTCGTTCTTTAATAGCTCTATATTTATATTAGTATTTACATCTTCAAAAACTAACTCCCTTATATCTTTGTTGCTATACTCTTGATGCATTTTAAATTGTTTAAATTTTATGTTTTTTTCGGGCAAATCATTTTTAATATTTTCAATAATTTGAAATAAATGTATTGAACATAAAGAGAAAAAACCAAATATATTTCTTTCATCATTAACGGCCTGGTTTAGCTGTTTATTAAGATTTAATTTCAGTGTTAAATTTTCTTTAATTAACTTACCTTGAATTAACCTCCTAGTATCTAAAACAACTTGGGTAAGTCCACCTGTTTCTTCTAAAATAACATTTTTACAAAAAAATAAAATTAATAAATCTTTATCAATTCTTTTTTGTATTATATCTTCTTCTTTTTTTTGTTCTATACCTACATCTTGAAGGATTTCGTCTTTTATTTTTTTAATTAAATTTTCAAATTTTTTTGCATTATTATTGATAACTCTTGAATAATCTTCTTTGTATTCTTTGTAGTCTAAATTAACAACAAATCTTACCTTTTTGATTTTAGGGTTTTTTTTAATTTTATATTTAATTTTATCACATAAATAGCTTTGATTGTTAACGTAAGAATTGTTGTCCCTAGATGAAACTATAAAATCCCCCAGACACAAATTTATATATAATGTATCTCTAGATAGTTTTATTTCTTTTCTGTATTTTTTAAAAAATAATTTTATTGACTCTACATACAAATATGGGTTCTGAATTTCAGTAGATTTATCACCCTCTCCGTATTCTGTTTTGTGTCTTTTTTTACCTTTTTTCAAAGCTATCAAATAATGCCCTAGAATTGTATTAATATTTTTTGCATAATCTATGCGAATATATTTTTCAAAACTTCCCCACAAGTCTTTTTTTGCATATAATAAATTAACAAACCCATACATTATATTAGATTTTATTAAATATAAGTTTTGATTAATATCCTCCCTAATACTTTTTTGATTTAAATTACCCATCTTAAAAACTATAGTTAAATTCCTCTATATCTAATAAATATTTATCTTCAATTATGGATTTGTTTATATGATTATAGTACCCCGCATACCCATCTCTTTGTGGGCCTTTTTCAATATGCTTAAGCTTTTTACAATTAACTTTAATTAAGTCACATGCATTATTAAAATCTTCCTGTAAGTTTTCAAACCTGCCTATAAAATCCATCTCTTCTCCTATTATATTCATATAAACAGATTTAGGTTTTTGCTTAAAGTCTTCAAATTGTTTTAAATTAAAAAATCTAGCGTCATACTCTACTTTCTCAAACTTTTTCAAATATTTATTTATTACTAATTTCCCCTCTCCCCCTAATTCCACACCGTAAAAAGAACCATATCTTGACATTGATACCATCCTGTCCCATGGGTTACGCACAAAACTAAATTTAAAATAATCATCCCAGTATGGTTTATATATTTTTTTTGCTATATGTGCTGTAATGTGTTTTGATGGCGGGTGAATTTTCCACCAATCACTATTACATAACGCATGCTCTATAGAAGTGCCTCCCGCCCTTGGTATATGTATAAATATAAATTTATGTTTATGGTTGATCATTTTTTAAAAAAATTGCCATATTTGAAAATAATGATATCTCGTCGTTAATAATATTTTTTGATTGCAGCATAATATAGAAATCCTTCAACATATCTATATTGAGCATTCTTTTTTGTTTTTTTAATTCGAATACTTTTTTATGTATTCCGCACAAACCAGGATGCGAATTGTATTTTTTTGTCAAATTTATTAATTCACCATTAAAGTATTCTTTATTGAAATAATTAGAACATGCCAAATCGTCACTAATTAAAATAGTTTTATTTCCTTGGTTGCTTTCCTTATATTTTTTAAACAAAAAATCAAAATAAGATTTTCTGTCGGGAAATTTATTATGAATTCTTTCTTTTAAATTTTTTTGTATTTTTGGTGATCCAGACCATATTTTATTTTGGCTTCTTAGGTGTATGCAATTATATTGAAATGATTTTAAGCTTTCGTATTCTAGAGTTTTTTTAGCTTTCTGTATTATATGGTCATTGAATTTTATGTATTTAAAATATTTATAAATAAATGATCTGAAACGTATTCCAGGGTAAACTACTATGTCCTCTTTAAAATCTCCCCTTTGATTATTTATTATCAATTTATAAACTTTATTATCCGCTTGACTGTATTTTTGTCTGTATAAAAATTTTTGATATTTACAGTCTGATATTTTATCTATCCAAGAATTTGGTGTTACGCTATTAGATCTAGAATGTTTACTTAAAAAACTATTTATGCTTTCGGTTTTTATGTTTTCTATTAAAAAATAATTTTCAATCTTGTCTGACTCATCTTGCTGCCAATTTGAGTCTCTCCAGTCTATCACTAATATGCGTTCAGTATGTTCACAATATTGAATGGCTTGCAGTAAACATTGCAGTCGATCACCAAATCCTTCTATACCTTTCAGTATACAATATTTATTATTTAAGGACATATGAAAGGTTGTCCTGGGACCAAAGATTGACAGTCACACTCAGAGTAATCTCCATAGCCAGGAACAGCGACATTACAACACTGATTCTGAAAATCAACAGTATAATCAAGACCTGTACCACACCCAGATCCTCCAGATCCACTTCCAGATCCAGTTCCAGTTCCAGGTCCAGTTCCAGTTCCAGTTCCAGTTCCACTTCCAGTTCCATAGCATCCAATCATTACTTGGTAGTCCCCGAAATCTATATCGCAAGCCGGCTTTTGATT
>Ga0055584_100005167_pt1 | contig 12802 bp, 15 predicted proteins | sample OSDHelmetaG_FD_58716 | JGI IMG/M metagenome (GOLD analysis project Ga0055584, IMG submission 58716) | Pelagic marine sediment microbial communities from the LTER site Helgoland, North Sea, for post-phytoplankton bloom and carbon turnover... | ecosystem: Environmental > Aquatic > Marine >... | reverse complement strand
CTTTTAGATCCTTCAAATGCCTTTCAAATAGCTTCCAATCTATACTATCAGGGTGATCAAAATTTACACTACCTCCATCTTCATCAAATCGATCAGATTGATCAATATAATAATTATCTTGGAATAAAATATGACAATCTTTAGTACCTAGAGAATCAAGAATTGCTCGTGCTAGCGTTGTTTTCCCTGAACAACTTCCACCTGCGATACCTATAAGCTTTGATTTCATTTTTATAAACCTAGTTATTATAGAGACGAGACCCTACATCACCGATTCCTGGAACTAATAATCCTGTTTTATCAATAGAAGACTCAATCGATAGAGCAAACACTTTTACATCTGGGTGAAAGTGAAATAATTTTTCTACCCCAGACTCTGCGACAGTAATAGTTAATATTGTTATATTTTGTAAACCGTATTGCTTTAACCTATCTACTGCGGCCACAATAGTATCAGCAGTAGCTATAACAGGATCTAATAAAATAGCATTTTTACCTTCACTGTCACCAGGTATTCTAAAATAGTACTCTACCGTATTATTAATAAATTTATCTCTATAAATTCCAATATGACCAGCTTGCGCTCCGGTGAGAACAGATAACACCCCATCCAGCATACCATTTCCTGCTCTGAGAATTGAAATAACCATTGGAAAATCTTTTACTCGAGAAAATGAATCTTTTGCTAATGGTGTTTCGATTTCCATTGTATCCATTTCTAAATCTGCAGTTGCTTCAAAAGCTAAGTAACGAGATATTTCTGACATTAAATTTCGAAACTCAGATGAATTACAATTTTTATCACGAAGCCTAGAAAGTTTATCCAGAATAATAGGATGTTTTATTAAAGTTAAATTTTCTTTCATTTAATTATCCTTAAAATATTGTTCCATCTCTAATAATATCTATGGGAGGAATACCTTCTCTCAATTTAAAGGCCAATTCTCTACCGGCCTTCCATGTCCCCCCCTCCAACGTTCTTACCAAAGGAAAGGATTCTTCTGTCTTACCTAGTCTTTCTCTAATTGAATTATGAATTTTATCTAATAAAACTAGAGTAATGGCCCTCCACTCAATAATTATTTCATCGTTTGCTTTTTTCTTGGAGTTTAGATCAACTCCTGGTCTTGGTCTTAGATAACCCGTATCAATAAATAATCCACCATTTCTATATTCAGCTAATCCAGTGAGCTTTGAAATATTATTAATTTTATAATTATTATTAATGAGAAGCTCAAAGATGGAATATGTTAGCCATTGGGCGAGTTTATGAAAAGGAATATAAGAAGTTAAATCATCACGACTTCCAAATGGTGGATAATGCCAAACATCTCCATATCCTTGTCCATCAACTTGATCACCTTGTGGCCAAATATCTTTTAGCTCAATTAATATTTTATTTAAAAACTCAGGACCACTTATTTCATATGAATCCAATGAGTTCAGTATCCCACTTGGGCGATTATCTTTAAAGGTCGTACTATTTATTAAAACCTCACCTAAAGCTTTTAATAAGTTGAGCCTTCCCTCTAAACCTTCAATAGGATTATCAGTACTAATCTGCAAACCAGTACTAAGCTCATTTAAATCCAGACTTCTTAAACCTTCTCCTAAAACTTTATAAGGTAATCCAAAAGTTCCTTTTTCGAACATCTCTAAAGAAGCCAAAGCAAGCCCTTCACTTCTTCCATAAGACATATCCTCATCTTTATAAGTGTAACGCCACTGTGAACCTGCTCCCGCATCAAGAAGAACACTAATAAAGCATAAATCTAACAATGAATCAGTACTTTGCTCTTTAATTTTGTTAAGCCGCTGCTTTCCAATATCAAAGTGCCGCCATCTACTATGGAAAGGAATATCAAAACTAGGGTAATTTTTTTTAATCTCCTCCCACACAACATCTACGGTATAATCCCATTGTTTTTCATCTATTAGAAAATGAGTCTTACCATGTTCAATAGATGAAAAAATTCGATTGGACTGCTCACGAATAGTATTGGGCCAAAGTAGCCAATCTGTTTTCTTATTCAAATTTACGACCCTTTACCTTCTCTAGGTATTTATCATCTCTTTCAGTTTCATCCTCATTAAAATAGCCTCTTGCCTTTTTGGCCTCTATTTCAACCATTGCATCTTCTGGGATGAGATCATTAGGAATAGTGACACGATTCTCGATTTCAATTCCACTATTTACAATGGCATCATGTTTCATATCACTCATAGACATAAAGTGATGTATTTTTTGAACACCAAACCAATGGAGGACATCAGGCATAAACTCTTGGAACCTAGCATCTTCAACACCAGCGACACATTCTGTTCTATAAAAATAATTTTTAGCGGTATCGCCTCCTGGCTGCTTTTTTCTTGCGTTATATACGAGAAACTTTGTTACCTCTCCAAGGGCCCTACCTTCTTTTCTAAAATACACAACAAGCCCTACTCCTCCGTTCTGGGCCCTTTTAACAGCTTCTTCCAGACCATAGGTTAGATAAGGTCGACAGGTACAAATATCAGATCCAAAAACATCGCTTCCATTACATTCATCATGTACTCGACAAGACAAGGTAACATTCTTATTGCTCAAATCTTTAGGGTCTCCAAATATATATGCTGTCGAACTACCTATCGGTGGTAATAAAACTTTTAAATCATGCCTTGTTACCAACTCAGGAAACATTCCACCTGTTTCTTCAAACAAAACCTTTCGTAAATGCCCTTCTTCAATACCAAAACGCTTAGCAATACCTGGTAAATACCAAACTGGCTCTATGGCCACTTTAGAACACTTAATCAGGCCATCTTCTTTTACAATTTTTCCATCCTTAGACAATCTTCCTTCCTCAACAGACTTTTTCAGCTCTGGTATATCAAGGTGAGCTTCTGTCACAGCAATACTAGGCTGAATATTAATTCCTTTTCCAATTAAATCATTAAAGTGATCAACAACTTGGGCGCCCCAAGGGTCTATGGAAATAATTTTTTCAGGGTCATACCAGGACGGATGAGGCCCTATTTTGAAGCTACCTTGGGTATTTTTTAGATCTGGCGTATGATACTTATCATAATTACCTTGTGCCATTGAGAGAGCACGATAGACTGTATAGCTTCCGCTGTGGGTACCAATAACATTTCTATGTTCTCTAGAGTTTAATGTACCAACAATAGGCCCTCTGGTTTTTGGATCCTTACTTCCCCAATCTAAACTAATGGACTCATTATAAATTTGTTTGTGGTGAGTTGCTAAAATAATATGCGGCGATTTTTTATATTCTTCCATGAATCATCCTTGATACTCTTATTTTAGAACGCCGCTTCTGTTTTTGTGTAGCCCGATTGCGTTATTAAGGGAATTTCATATACAATAGTCATATGTTAAAAGTACTTCTATTTCTTATATGTTCCTTTAAATTAATGGCCAATTCTCAATACACTTTTAAAGATCTACAAATTCTTCATGATCAAAAAAGCTTTGTTGAATATCTAAACCATGCTAAGGATATCCCACCAACTCAGAGAGGCCGTGTATGGGTTGATATGACCCAAAAAATGGGTTTACTTCTGATTGAAGATTTTACTAAAAGAGACCTTATTAACTATGAAAGCTTTAGAAAAATTGAAGATTACTCTCTTTGGCCAGTTTTTAAATCTGACGAAGTTTATCAGATAAAAAGAGAAGAGTTTGCTTTTAAATTTTTTAAAAAGTGTACCTCACCAATTAAAACTAGCTGTCTCGACTTTATAAGAAACTTTTGGTCTAGCTCACGTAAGGCACCCGATGTTGGCTTTAAATTAGCAGAATTGTTGTATAGCACTTATCCAGGAAAAACATATTGGAACTTTATTGAATCGGCCTTACGTAGTGATATTGCTTCGTTTGAATGTCATAAAGACTATATTTTTATTCCACTTTTTGAAAAAGCTGTAAAAGTAGTAACCACTAAATCTAGTATTTTCGATGCTAAGGTTAAACTTCAAGACCTCACAAACCAGGACTGTTATAAAAAAATATATCCTAAATTAAAGCATATCATGTCCTATAGTCCTCTTATCAAAAGAAAAGAAGAAGCATTTCTATTGCTAAACATATTTAACCAACTTCAAAAAGACGAAAAAGAGCGTTTTTTGGTTACTTATCTACTTTCGGGCCCAACCCAAGGTGATACATTTAACATGGCATGGAATAACCTTAAGATGCTCCAGGAAGAGCCAGAGAAGCGAAAAAAGCTACTCATGGATATCATGGCCGAAGAATTTATACCTGATTCACTTTTTAATACTTCCAACATAGATAAAAAAGTCACTCTCATAGAGTTTATTTCAAAGAGCTTTCCAGAACTTTTGGAGTCATACGCGAAGACATGTCTTCATTATTACCAAGGAAAAGGCGAATATCCTTATGGAAACCCTACTCGTTATTGTAAGGAATTTATTCAAATATCAAATGGTAAAAACTGGATTTCACCAAAAACAATTCTAGAAATTAAAAATTCACAAAATTTGTAGAAAAAAAAAGGGCCTCAAAAGAGGCCCCCATTAAAAATCGTCTTAAAGCTAAACTTAGCTTAGGTGCTTACCAATAAGTCCAGCAAGTTGGAACATGGTAACTTCTTTCTTTCCACCAAATACTGGCTTAAGATTGTCATCAGCTAAGATATTTCTTTTGTTCTTAGGATTCTGAAGCTTATGCTTTCTGATGTATTCCCAGATCTTCTTAATAACTTGAGTTCTTGGAAGAGCTTTACTTCCAACAACTTTAGCTAGAGCAGTAGAAGGAGTCATTGGCTTCATAAAAGCAGCATTTGGCTTTCTTTTAGTTTTGGCCTTCTTCTTAGTAGCTTTTTTCTTTGTTGTTTTTTTCTTAGTAGCTTTTTTCTTTGTTGTTTTTTTCTTAGCTTTTTTCTTAGTAGTTTTTTTCTTTGTTGCCTTCTTCTTGGCTTTTTTCTTTGCTACCTTTTTCTTTGCTACCTTTTTCTTTGCCACTTTCTTTTTAGTAACTTTTTTCTTAGCTACTTTCTTTTTTGCTTTTTTCTTTGCCATTTTCAACCTCCGTAAAATTAGACAAACTGTTTATAATAAACCTACATATTTATTTACATTAAAATTATGCCAATAGCTTTTCTCATATGTCTATAGATAAAAATTAATTTTTTACTCAAGTTCTTTTAACCATTCAACAACGTGAGGATCGACTTGGCTCCTCTGTGTTCTCTTGTAGCCATGACTTTCATTCAAAGAATACATTCTAAAGTTATCAATTCTACAATAGTGATAAATTCTTTTCTCCTTAAGTTCACGTGCTTTAAATTCAAAAAAGTCTTTTATTTGATGATTATAACCACTGCCTTTCAGATGCATTTTCAAAGATGTATTTTTCGTCTTGAGCCCTTCTGGATCGACCTTCAAGAAAACAGCTGCAATAACTTCACTGTTGAGTTCAACCGCGTAAAGGTCCCATCCATCTTTTATTTGCTTTTTAATTTCAAGGACTGTCCAATCAAACCCCGGAGGGTCAGTAAAGGCATCTATATTATAATCATATACTGATTTAATTTGCTGCTCAGAAGAAGCAGCAAAGAAGCTTAATGTGTTTTTTTCGATCAATTCGCCCATTATCTTCCCTGAATCGGCTAAAAATTAATTAACTAGCTAATTAAAGACCACTCACGTATGCCGCAAGATCTTCAAAATCCTTTTTACTGAGATTTTTAATATAAGGCATCATTTTCTCATTCTTTCTGGTTCCTTTTTGAAAGGCTTCGAGTTGAGAAAGTATGTACCAATCATATTGACCACTTATTTTAGGCCCTTGCTCCTTAGGGTTACCCTGGCCAGCTTCCCCGTGACATTGAATACAGGTAGCATAGAGCTGTTTTCCTTTCGCTGCATCTTTTCCAAATGAATTTGATGCAAAAATTAAGGCCATTATAGGTAATAAATATTTCACAATGAGTATCCTGATAATTAAATTGTTAAATATAATATATACTAAGGAATTCAAATACAATAGTAGTTTGTTTTCCGTTTTACTAAAATAAGATTAATTATCATTTTTTGTCAAAAGATTATCTATGATTACTAGCCAAGATATTAAAAAAAGCCTTAGTTCAGAACAAAAAGTCTGCCTTGTAGGACCTTTAGTAAAGAATTACCGACCTAAGCTGATGCCTCACCTTCTTGTAGACGGAGGTGTAAAGATCAAGCCAGAGCTCAAAAATATCCCCCATTGGAGCATTGGAGATGGTGATAGCTCTCACAGTAAATTAGACATTATGCTCAATAAGGATAAGGATTACTCAGATCTTAAGGCCGCTCTTAGGTGTCTCCCACTTTCTATTAAGGAAGTTTACCTTAAGGGGTTCTTGGGAGGTAGAAAGGACCATGAATTACTTAATTTTGGTGAAGTTCATCATTTTTTAAAAAACAAAAAACAAGTAAGGGTGTATTTCTCAAATAAGGTCAAAGCCTACTCAGCAGGCATACATGATATCAAGATAAAAGGAAGTTTTAGTCTTTTAGTCTTCGAATCAGCAAAAGTGGCCATTAAAGGAGATGTAAAATATCCCTTAAGAAAGAAACATATTACTCCATTAAGTAGCCTCACCTTGAGTAATTTTGGATCAGGTGCAATAAACATTGATTCAAGTGGCCCCTTTTATATTTTTCTAAACTAAAATATAATTATCTTATGAAAAGATACCCTTTTATCGATATAATAAGAGGACTTGCTGTTTTTCTTATGATCATCTTCCACTTCTCTTATGATCTAACGTTGTTTGGTTTTGCTAGTTTTGATGTAAATAAAGACCTATTTTGGTGGATCTTTCCAAGGGTAATCGTCTTTTTATTTATGTTTTCGGTGGGTATTTCGATGAAACATTCACACGGTGAAACAATTAGATGGAACTCATTTTTAAAAAGATTATTAAAGCTGGTTGTTCTTGCTGCATTAATCAGTCTATTTACCTATATATATTTTCCCCAAAGCTGGATTTATTTTGGTACTCTACACTCAATTGCGTTATGCAGTATTATCATTCTCCCTTTCTTAAAGTATCCAAAGTTCTCATTATTTGTGGGCTCTTGCCTTATAATTGCTTCGCTAGTTTTTAAAGTTGATATACCTTGGTTTCTTTTACCTCATGCCTCTATGGATTACATAGCTCCTTTCCCATGGGTAGGTGTCTGCTTACTTGGTATTTTTGCTCACTCTGTAAACCTACACCACCTTCCCATATCAAATACTGTTTTTTTGAGGCCATTAAAGTATATGGGTAAGCATTCACTCCCTATTTATATGGCGCATCAACCCATCCTGTTCAGTATCGTTTGGATATTTAGTAAATTGGCCCGATAAAGCTTGAAAAAAGATATTCATGATGCCATCTTAGCGCAAGGTAAATTATGGATATTGCAAGACTTTATAATAAGGTCGAAAACACATTCGGGTCACTTAAATTCGCCGTTATCATCATTATGGTTTTTACAATTTTTATGATTGTAGGAACCTTTGCCGAAAGTTATTACGGTACAGAATTTGCCAATAGGCTTATTTATAAAAAATGGCCATTTATGCTGATTCAATTGGTAATGTATCTCAGTATACTGATGGCGACCTTTAAAAGGTTTCCATTTATAAAAGCATACTATGGTTTCTATACACTTCACTTAGGACTACTTCTTATATTTAGCGGATCATTTGTAACATACTATAGTGGGATTGATGGTAATATCACGCTTGTTCCAGGTATCCCAAGTCGCTCTATTGAACTTCCTAAAGATCAGGTCAAACTAAGCTTTGGTGAAGGCAATAAGGCCTTTGTTATGGATCTTCCCGAATCAGCGACAAAGCAAGAGCTCAATGTTGAGTATAAGGGAATTAAGTTTCAAAACTTCCTTCCCTATACAGAAAATATTACTGACTGGGTCAAATCCAAACAAAATTACTTAAGTGCAAACTATACCCTCAGTAACGATATGGTTGCCCAAAACTTTACGTTAACTAATAATCCTGAGGCAAAAGACTTTACAAGTACACTCTCCCTAGGACCTTTAAGTATTCATTTTTTACCCGATGTTCTTCAACCTTGTTTTTCAAAAGAAACATCAAGTAAACTTATTATCTGGAACGCCAACTCAGAAAGCTGCTTTACTCCAGAAGATTATAAAATTGAGATAAAAACGACATCTAAAGGGAATCGATTTCTTGTTGTACCTTATGAAGGTAATCTCATAAGCTTTTTCCCCGATTTCTCACCTTATCCCGTTAATGAAAAGTTTCAAATACAGCGAGATAACCCACTTAAAATTTTTAGTAAAAAACTTTTTGAAACATCACCTCATCTATTTCTTTTTGGAAATGGTGTCTCTTATTTTGAAGATGGGTCATGGACTACAGAAAATATAAAAACCGATGAAAGCCTATCCCTTCCTTGGATGGGATTTGAAGTAACGCTACACAGAGTAGAAAAGTCCTTATATCCAATATTAAGACCTAAAGCGATACTACCCATTCAAAAAAATAGTGAGATTGTTAAGGGAAATCAAAGGGCCATTGAACTAGAATATGAAAATAAGAAGTACTATGTTACTGATAGTAAGCCTATCGTCCTAAGATCAAATCAAGACTTTATTAAAGTAAGCCTTCAGAAGCAAAAACTCGATCTGCCATTTGAGTTTCTATTAACTAACTTTAAAATGGATACCGACCCTGGAACTAATAATCCTGCCAGTTATGAGAGTTTCATCCAACTCTTTTCAGGAAAAGAGGGCTCTCAAAACCATCACATTTATATGAATAATCCACTTAAACATGCTGGGTTTACCTTTTATCAAGCTTCTTATTTTAAAACTGAAAACTCAGGCCATGGATCTGTATTATCAGCAAACTTTGACCCAGGAAGACCTATCAAATATTTTGGCTCTCTCATTCTTGTACTAGGTACTATGTGGCATTACCTAATTAGAAGAAAAAAGAAGGCCTCCTTTTTCTCTAAAGGATCTTAAAGATGAAAAATCTTCTCCTCTTAATTTGTCTTTTCAGCTCTTTAAACATTTTTGCAAATCCCTGTGCTCCTAATATTGGTAAGCTCCCTGTATTAGAAAAAGGAAGGGTTAAGCCCTTAAATGTCCTTGCTGAAGAAACCTTTCAATTTCTCAACCGAAAGTTTTCAATAAAAGGCCAAAGCATTTCTCAAACTTATTGTAATTTTGCGTTAAAAGATTTCTTAGGAAATAACGACCTTAAATTAACGGCCATTATAGAAAATAACCAAGTTAGAGAGTTTTTAGGTGCAAAAGAAAACACCCACTATGGTGAGTTGAGCTCGAGGCTCAAAGAGATTAACCGAGAGATTATGCTCCAAAAAGAGGATACTGCTTACAAAAGAAGCCTTGAAGATTTAAGAAAAAAAATCACATTATATTCAAATATGACTCTCGGAAGGTCTTGGACTATTCCCATTGAGAGTCCAAATAAAATCAACTGGTCACCAATCTCAGAGTTCGCCTTAAGCCCAGATGGTAGAACCTTTCTCGATATGGATGAAAAAAAGGCCATCAATTTTATAAACGAAAAAATAAACAGTGTTGAAAAATTTGAAGGTGACCAGTTTATAGTCGAGCATTTTTTTAGGAACCTCAAATTACATAAATGGTCTCTCTATATAAATCTTCTCGCCTTTGCCATTTTATTCGTTACAAAAAAATTCCCTTTAGTTCTAGGCCTTAGTTTTTTGAGCGTCTTGGCACAAACACTACTTATCATTTTAAGAACCTATGTAAGTGGAAGGGCCCCTATTACAAATATGTATGAAACTGTAATGTTTAGTGGTTATGGCGCCCTTGTTATATCACTCATTGTTGGACACTTTACGAAAGAAAAGCTTTATGTCTACGTAGGTCTTTTTTACAGTCTACTTACTTTGATGATGATGAACTTTGCAACGGGTATGTTGAGCGATACGATCTCACCTCTCGTGCCTGTATTACGAGATAACTTTTGGTTAAGCACCCATGTAACCACTATTATTCTAAGTTATGGGGCCTTAGCATTAAGCTGGATCTTGGCCAATTATCTCATCATAAAAACGAGGTTTTCTAATATTGATAAAACAAAAGCAAAGTATGTTAATACCCTTATTTATAACTGTCTCAAGTTTGGTGTTATTCTTCTCGCTGCTGGTATCATTTTAGGTGGCGTTTGGGCCGATTATAGCTGGGGACGTTTCTGGGGCTGGGATCCAAAAGAAACTTGGTCACTTATAGTACTTTGTATTTATATGGCGATTCTTCATGGAAAAGGAACGAGTTGGATTACCGACAATGTATTTTCACACCTTGTCGCTTTAGGTTTTCTCAGTGTAATGATGGCATGGTTTGGAGTTAATTATATACTGGCCTCTGGCCTTCACTCCTATGGTTTTAGTCAAGGAGGGGCCATTTTCTTAGGTTCTTTCTTCGCTATTCAGATAATAATCCTTGTTCTGACTTATCGAAAAGATGCTTATTCTTAAAGTTTACTAGTTACCAAACTGAGATTAGTTAAGTTATTCTGCTGAAGAACACTTAAAACTTTAACTATACGATCATAGACAACATCTTTATCAACCCTAAAATCTACAGCGATTTTGGGGTCCTTATAGCTTTTAATAACATTAGAAAAATCATCTAGAGAGACTTCTTTTTTATTAACAACAAATTTATCTTTACTAAGTTCAAGTACTAGTTCTTTTTTATCACCTTTTCCTTCAGAAGCGCCCTCAGTTTTAGGTAAATTAAGGGCCAGTATATTTTGATCATTCCTAAATACTGAAGTTACAATAAAAAAGATGAGTAAAAGAAACATAATATCCATTAATGGAGTAAGGTCTGGAACAAGTTCATCTCTGCGTCTATTCTTTTTCATTTTTACACCATGTAATCTTTAGAAACGAAAGAATCAAGGATCTGATCTTCTAACTTAACTTCAAAACCATTTAACCAGCCACTAAGATAGTTATAAAAAACAAAATGAGGAATAGCGACAATAAGTCCACCGACTGTAGTTACTAATGCCATAGAAATACCACCAGCAAAAAGTGTTGGATCACTTAACCCATTAGAAGCGATAGATTGGAAAGCGGATAAAACACCAATGACTGTTCCTAATAACCCTAAAAGCGGTGCTACAGTTGCGATTATTTTAATCGTTGAAAGGCCTTTCTCTAATGCATGAGAGAATGTATAGACTTTATCTTTGGCCACATCCAAAAGCATTTTCTCAGACTTAAACTCTGGGTTTGACTTTATAATTTCTCTAAGAATTTCTTGAGCACTTGTTTTGATATGTTTCTTTTCACTATTAAAGTGTAGTAACTTCCAAAAAATAAACGTAAAGCCAACTACATTGATAGTCAAAAGGAAGTACATAATAGTGCCTCCGCTGTTAATATATTCTAAAATAGTCATATTCCTCCCCTAGAGATAAGTGGCATTTTTATTATACGTTTTGGTTTTTAATTTTTCTTCTAGAGGTAAGAATCGCCTAGGTATCTAAATTATTTAAATATGGTCGATTTTCTTTTATTTGATTGAGAACTGAATCCCAGAGTGTTTTTCTTAGTTGAAGAGACTTTAGTGCTACTTCATAGGCCTCAGTCCACTTCTTAGTATCATCTTGGCACAAGTATTCAATAATTCTTCTGGCCAAAGGTCCGTGCTCATTTTCATCTAATTCTATATGGCGTTCTAAGTAATAATTTAGCTTAGGGTGTTTATATGAAGTATTTAGAGTATTTTTGGTAATGGCCTTGAACATCATTGGAATGATGTCCTCTCGTCCAAAGAAGAAGGCAGAAGCCACTTTATGGGCACTGCCCTCACTGACGAGGTCTAGGTTAAATTTAGTAAATTGATATATTTCAATTGGTAACTTTCTTACTTCTTTTCTATCAATAAAATCTAAAACTTTACTATAGTCGGCCCCTACTTCATCCATGGCCTTAAGATAGAGGGTGAAATGATCACAATAACCGCCCTCTCCATCTTCATCACTTTCCTCGGCCAGAACGATTTCATTAATAAAGCGGACAATCTCTTTAGGGTATTTACTAGGTAACCATGGTGTATTTGTACTAGCAATTTCATTTTGCAAAGACTTTAATAAAGACATGAAATCCCAAACAGCAAAAACATGATAGGACATAAGCGAAGCAATATCTTTTGCCTTATTAATATTTTTATAAACTGGATGGTTTTCTAACGAAGCTTTAATTGCTTCAAGCTCCGCTTCTTGAAATTTCGTAAAACTCACATTTGCCTTTAGTTTTCAAAGTCATCATAAGTTTGAGAAAATTTCAAATCATTAGACTTTGTGAAAAACCTTCTAACAAAATACTGTCCGGATCGTATAGTAGTAATAAACCCAAAACCTTCAACTTTACGCAGCGCAGAGTAGACTTCCTCTAGACTTAGATCTAGGGCCTTCCCCATCTCTGTATGGGACATAATTTGGCTTATTCCATAGGCCTTATAGAGATTAGGCCTACACCATACCTGACGGTATAGAAACAGCAAGGTCATGATCTCAGGCCTTGTGAGCTTAAAGTCTTGGAGTATTTCATCAAAGAATATATCCGGTATTTTAGAGTATGTTGGCCTAAGAGAGCTATTTTTATGATTCTCCTCCTTTTTATAAGAGGAAATCTTCTCCCTTGATTTATGATCCGATAAAATAGTGTCTAAGTTTGCCATTGAGTATCACCCTCTCCAGATTAACACACAACAACAAAATGCCGTTAGTAGGAAAATTTTACCGGAC
>Ga0055584_100005166_pt1 | contig 12803 bp, 12 predicted proteins | sample OSDHelmetaG_FD_58716 | JGI IMG/M metagenome (GOLD analysis project Ga0055584, IMG submission 58716) | Pelagic marine sediment microbial communities from the LTER site Helgoland, North Sea, for post-phytoplankton bloom and carbon turnover... | ecosystem: Environmental > Aquatic > Marine >... | reverse complement strand
TGCCATCGGGCCCGGCAATACCTTCGAACCCGGCGGCAACGTTGATTGGTGTTTCGTAGCCTGCCTCTGCCGCCAATCTGGCTGCGGCCAGGGATCGAACGCCAGACCGGCACAAAAAGTACAACTTACCGTTTTGTGGAATCTGTGTTGCTGCCAATTCTTCCAAAAACGCCGCGTTGACTCGCATGTCTGGCGGGAGTTGCCAGGAGATGAAATGCAACTTTGACGATAGAGCGCCCAAATCCGGCGCGCCAACTTGTGACCATTCGATGTCTGTGCGTACGTCGATAATGTATGCGTTGTCGTCGCTGTTGACCGCGTCCCAGGCCTCTTGCGCAGAACGCTCCAAAATCTCTTGCTGTCCAGTCATTCCCAAATTCCTCTCCCAATCGATTGCTAAGATCGACCAATAAAACATCAGCATGCGCGGCGAACCTTTGCGCAAACTAACTACCCAATGTTAACCCTTAAAATGCGCACGGCATTCACTGTTTGCCTTAAGAAGTCGGTTTTTCTGGAACTTCTTTGATACCTAGGCAGTATTGACTCTTTATCACCATTACATCTCGGCTCTTGTTATAGATTATTGAGCCAGCTGAATCCGGTAATCAGAATGTAACCACTGACAGGGGTTCGGCACAACGGACAAAACAGCTTTTGACCGCAAAAAATTTCCTTGACCTAGGCGATCAATAGGAACAGCCACGAGTTGTGGACGAATGCGAACAGATTTTTAAAAGCACAACTTTTAATGCGCACAAACAGCAATTGCCGGCGCGGTTCACCCGAACGCCGGCAATCTATCAGCCCAAAAAACGGGGAGGATCGTTAGCCGATCGCCCGAATTCTGCGGTGCATACGCGAAATCTTGCGTGCAACCGTATTTTTGTGAACGATACCCTTGTTCACGCCGCTCATCAGGATCGGCTGAGCAATCTTGAAAGCTTCGCGGGCTGCATCGGCATCACCCGAGGCAATCGCGGTTTCCACCTTTTTCACATAAGTCCGATACTGGGTCACACGTGAACGATTGACGGCGGTACGACGCGCTGTCTGGCGCACGCGCTTGCGTGCTTGCGGAGAATTGGCCATGGCTGTCCCTTGCCGCCGGTTAATAGGAGATCGCTGCTTATAGGGGGTTGCGCCCCAGAGGTCAAGCGAAACGGCAGCATTGGCTGGTGCATATTGCGTTAGCGATGCTGGAATGCCGCTGCCCGCTTTTCCACAAAGGCCGCCATGCCCTCCATCTTATCCTGGGTAGCGAAGGTGGAGTGGAACAACCGGCGCTCGAACCGCACGCCCTCGGCCAGCGTGGTTTCGAAGGCGCGGTTGACGCTTTCCTTGCAAATCATGGTGATAGGCAGGGATTTGGCGGCAATGGAATTGGCAGTTTTCATCGCCTCCTCCATCAGGTTTTCCAATGGCACAACCCGCGTGACCAGGCCGCACCGCTCCGCCTCATCGGCGCCCATCATCCGACCGGTCAGGCACAGGTCCATAGCCTTGGACTTGCCGACAAACCGCGGCAGGCGCTGGGTGCCGCCGGCGCCTGGAATCGTGCCGAGGTTGATCTCTGGCTGGCCGAACTTGGCGTTTTCAGCGGCAATGATCATGTCGCACATCATTGCGAACTCGCAACCGCCGCCTAGTGCAAAGCCTGCGACTGCGGCGATGATAGGCTTGCGTGTCTTGGAGATGCATTCCCAACCGACGGTGATGAAGTCCGCCATATATACGTCCATATAGTCCTTGGACTGCATCTCTTTGATATCAGCGCCCGCGGCAAAGGCTTTTTCCGAGCCGGTCAGCACCATGCAGCCAATGCCAGCATCGGCCTCAAAAGTCGCGATAGCGTCCTCCAACTCGCGGATAAGCTGGGCGCAAAGCGCGTTAAGGGCCTTGGGGCGGTCCAGACGGATTATGCCGACGCGACCTTGGGTTTCAGCGACAATCATTTCGTAGGCCATGCGAGGCGCTCCTTCAGTGGGCAATCATTCGGTGTGGGTTCTAATCAGACCTGGCAGGCCGGGCAATAGAAAGTGGAGCGGCCGCCCTGCACGTGCCGGGCAATCGGCCCGCCTTTTTTGCAGGAGCAAGCCTCGCCTTCGCGGCCATAAACGCGCCATGCGTGCTGGAAATAGCCAAGCTCTCCATCGGTTTGCACATAGTCGCGCAGTGAAGAGCCACCGGCGGCGACGGCTTCCTCCAGTGTCGCACGAACCTCTGCTGACAGTCGTTTTGCGTCCTTGGCCGTCAGGCTGCCGGCCTCGCGGAAGGGGGAGAGGTGGGCGCGGAACAGCGCCTCGCACACATATATATTGCCAAGACCAGCGATCAGTGTTTGATCCAGCAGGGCGGCTTTGAGTGGAGCGAGCTTGCCGGCGAACAGGCGGGCTAGGGTAGGACCGCTTAATGCGTCTGACAGTGGCTCTATTCCTAAGGTTTTCAGCCTGGGATGCGCGCCAAGTGCGGCGGCGTCCGGGACCCAATCCATCGAGCCAAAGCGGCGGGGGTCCTGGTACAGCACCAGGTCGCCGGCCTCCGTGGTCAGCAGCACATGCACGTGCGCCTCATCGCGGCGGCTGGCGGCGTTGTGGCCCGCTGGCTCTGCGATCATCCGGCCGGACATGCCGAGGTGTACCAGCCAGAAGCCGCCGTCATCCAGGCAGACCACAATATACTTGGCACGGCGGTCGAGCCGCAGCACCTGCCGTCCCGTCAGCCGGGCCTCAAGATCGTCGGGCAGCGGCCAGCGCAGATCGCGGCGGCGCACCTCCACCTTTGCGATTTTCGCGCCTTCCAGCACCCGCGCCAGGCCGCGGCGGGTGGTCTCGACTTCGGGTAATTCTGGCATGAGGGGATGCTAGCCGAGGATTTGTGCCTTAGCTATGGTTCATCCACACGCTAGTCCCGATCTATCCCCAGGATTTTCCCACCCCATGGCAAAGACGCATTTCGGCTACAGCGACGTCGATGAGGACGAAAAGGCCGGCCTAGTCCGGGGTGTCTTTTCGTCCGTGGCCCAGCGCTATGACGTGATGAACGACCTCATGAGCGGCGGTGTCCACAGGCTGTGGAAGGATCGTCTGGTACGGCGCATCAATCCCCGTGCAGGCGAGGCCGTGCTGGACCTAGCTGGCGGAACTGGCGACATCGCCTTTCGCATTCTGCGCGCCAGCGAGGCTGAGGTGGTGGTCTGTGACATCAACGAAGCCATGATCGGCGTCGGTCGTGACCGTGGCATCGATCGAGGGCAGCTGGAGGGCATCGACTGGACGGTGGGCGACGCCGAGGCCCTGCCGTTTGTTGACGCCAGCATTGACGCGTGCTGTATCGCGTTTGGCCTGCGCAATGTTACCCGACCGCAGGTAGGGCTGGCGGAGATCCTGCGGGTGTTGCGGCCCGGCGGGCGGTTTTTCTGTCTAGAATTCAGCAAGATCATCGTGCCGGGATTGGACCGGCTCTACGACGCCTATTCCTTCAACATCCTGCCGAAGATCGGCAAGATCGTCGCGAATGATGAGGCCTCCTACCGCTATCTTGCAGAGAGCATCCGCCAGTTTCCGGACCAGGAAGGAATGGCGGCAATGATGCGGCGGGTTGGCTTTGCCAATGTTGGGTACGAGAGCTGGTCCGGTGGCATCGTCGCCCTGCACCGCGGCCGTAAGCCGGCCTGATCCAAGATTATGCTCCGTATTCTGTTTCACCCGCTGCGCATCGCCTGGATCATCTGGGTTTTGGCCCGCCATGACGCGCTTTACTGGCCCGAACTGATGAGCGACAGCGCCGTGGTGCGCTGGCCGTTGCGTATCTGGCGCCGCCGTCGCGGCCTGTCTGACCGGCCTGGTGAGCGGCTGGCGCAGGCGTTGCAGGGGCTCGGGCCGACTTTTGTGAAGCTTGGCCAGGCGCTTTCCACCCGTGGCGATATCTTGGGCGAGGCTATTGCCACTGACCTCGCCACACTCCAAGACCGCGTGCCGGCGTTCGAGGGCGCGGCTGATGTTGTGTCGCAGGCACTGGGTGCAAAGTTATCCACACGATTCACCGAATTCGCCACCACTCCCGTTGCGGCAGCCTCCATCGCACAGGTACATTTCGCGGTCACCACGGAGGGGGAGCCCGTCGCAGTCAAAGTCTTGCGGCCTGGAGTTGAGGGGCGGTTCGAGCGTGACCTGTCATTGTTTGCTTGGGTGGCATGGCTGGTGCACGTGCTGTTCCCCTCCGCCAGTCGCTTTCGCCCGCGGGAGGTTGTGGCGGTGTTTGCCCGTTCGGTGCGGGTTGAACTGGACCTGAGGCTCGAAGCAGCTGCCGCGGCAGAACTGGCCGAGAATTTCGAAGACCACCCGGGATTTCACGTGCCGGCGGTTGATTGGCAGCGAACCAGCCGCCGCGTGCTGACCCTGGAACGGGTTGAGGGGTGCCGCATCGACAACGCTGCTGCCATCCGTGCCGCCGGCCATGACACCCAGCGGATCATGAACATCGCCGCCGAGGCGTTCTTTCGCCAGGTGTTCGTCGACGGCTTTTTTCACGCCGACATGCACCCAGGCAATGTCTTCGTCCGACCTGATGGCGGCCTGGCCGTGGTCGATTTCGGCATTATGGGCCGGCTGGATGCCAAGGGTCAGGACTTCATGGCCGATGTGTTGGTTGGCTTTTTGCGGCGCGACTATCGTCTGGTGGCAGAGGCCCACCAGCGCGCTGGCTTCCTGCCGCGGGGGGAAGATCCTGCCCTGTTCGCCCAGGCGTTGCGCGCGGTTGGTGAGGCGATCTTGGACCGGCCCATTGCCGAAATTTCGATGGCGCAGCTACTCCTGCAATTGTTTCAGGTGACGGCGCAATTCGACATGCCGGCTCAGCCATCCATGCTGCTGTTGCAGAAAACCATGCTGATGGCGGAAGGCTTAGGCCGGAACCTGGATGACAGCGTCAACATGTGGACCATCGCCCGGCCCTTGATCGAGGACTGGATGATCCAGAACCGCGGCCCGGATGCGCGCCTCGCCGCCGGCCTGCGTGAGGCGCGGGCCACTATCGAACGCCTGCCGCGGCTGCTCGCGCAGGCAGAGGCGATTGGCGAGCAGGCACTGGAACGGCAACGCAGCGGCCGGTCACCCTGGTGGCTAGCGGCTATGGGGGCCGTTGGCCTGGTTGTGGGATTGGCGTTGGGGTGAGTGGTGCAGGTTGGCCGAACGCGGTCAAACCTGGGGTGCTGATGCCTACTTTGTTGCCGTCATTGCGAGTCCGCACAGCGGGCGAAGCAACCTAGGGGAAACCGCTTGAGGCCCCTGGGTTGCCACGCCTTCGGCTCGCCATGACGATTGGAGGCAGGTATTACCGGCTGAACCGATCAATACTGAATGGCGAGAGGTCAATGGCTGGCTCTCTGCCGGCGATGACGCTGGTGATGTGCTGCCCGGTGATCGCTCCGCCGGTGAGGCCCAAATGGCCGTGACCGAATGCATAGGCGACGTTCGCGTGCTTTTTCGACCGTCCGATCACTGGCATGGAATCCGGCGTTGATGGGCGCTGACCCATCCACGGTTTGGCGTCGCCGACATCCACAGTCCGAAAGATTTGACGGGCGTGATCGAGCAGCTTGTCGGCCCGTCCCCAGTTTGGGTCGGCCTCCAGGCCAGCAAACTCCACCGTGCCGGCGAGGCGCAGGCCGGGCTCCATCATGGTGCACATGAACTTGCGCTCGCCAAAGCTGATGGGGCGGCTGGTCTCAAAGCCCGGATGTGGCAAGACCATGTGATAACCACGCTCGCTTTCCAGCGGAAACGGCTCGCCCAGTTGTGCGGATAGCCGGTGCGACCAGGCCCCTGCAGAGACCACGAAATGGTCGAAAGCGTGGCGCTGACCATCGTCGGTCCGCAAGGCTGTGACGCCATCCGCGCCCGTCTCAAAGCCTGTCACCTTGGCCCGAATATGCTCACCGCCGGCTGCGAACACCATGGCTACCAGGCGCTGACAAAGATCACCGGGATTGATGCAATGGGTGCTGTCGGGGAAGTAGGTGGCGCGCACGAATTGTGGGCCGAGCGCCGGCTCCAACTGGCGCAATTCATCACCGGTGAGCTCTTCGACCGTGTGGCCATGGCGACGCGACAACTCCCGCATCAGCACATCGCCTTGAAAGCCTGCTTCGGTCTCGTAGACGGAGAGGCTGCCGGTTTGCTTGAGCAGATGGCTGGCCCCAGCATCGCCGGTCAGTTCCAGATAGGCCTCCCGCACCGGGCGGTGCAGTGAGGCGAGGGCCGCGGCCTGCGCCTCATAGGATTTGGCTGCCGCCATGAACTTGATCAGCCAGGGCGTGGCCTTGGCGGCATAATCCATGCGCACCGCCAGCGGCCCCAACGGGTCCAGCAGCCAGCGGGGCACGTTCTTCCAGATGCCGGGCAGGGCCATCGGCGTGACGCTGTGGGGAGAGATCGCACCGGCGTTGCCGAAGCTGGTCATCGTGCCAGGATCTTCCGCATCGATCAGGGTGACGCGATAGCCTTCGCGCTGCAGGAATGCCGCGGAGCAAATGCCGACGATGCCGGCTCCGATGATGGCGACATGGGGTTTGGATTGGCCCTGGGACTGGTGATCGGTCATGGCTCTGGCCTCATTCTGCTAGAACATTGCGCCGGACGCCCTGGCAGGCGACACTTGCCGGGTAATCTAACGCGCCCACTGTCCAAAAGCGAGGGAATGCCATGGCTCGGAAACTGATCGATATCTCTATCCCGCTCAGCAACAATATTGTCTGCGATCCGCCGCATATGAAGCCGCAGATCGAGTATTTTGACCACCACGACACCGCGGCGGCGATGGCGGAGTATATGGGCGTAAAGGTCGAGGACCTGCCCAATGGTGAGTATGCGGCAGTGGAAAAGGTCACGCTATCGACCCACAATGGCACACATCTGGATGCGCCCTATCACTATTTCAGCCGCATGAATGAAAGCGAGGTCGCAGGCGGTGAGCCTTCAGCCAAGATCGATGAGATCCCGCTGGAATGGTGCTACAACCCCGGCGTGAAGCTGGATTTCCGCCATTTTGCCGATGGCTATGTGGCCACCGCAGCGGATGTGCAGGCGGAGTTGAAGCGCATCGGGCATCAGCTGAAACCGCTGGAAATCGTGCTTGTGAACACCTCTGCCGGCGCGGCGTTCGGCCAGGACGACTTTATCGACCGTGGCTGCGGCGTTGGCTATGAGGCGACCTGCTGGCTGCTGGACCAGGGCGTGCGCGTCACCGGCACCGATGGCTGGAGTTGGGATGCGCCGTTCAGCACGACTCGGGAGAAGATCAAGGCCGGCGGCTCACCAGGGTTGATCTGGGAAGGGCACCGCGCCGGGCGGCATAAGGGCTATTCTCACATTGAGAAGCTGTGGCGGCTGGATCGGTTGCCGGCGAATGGCTTTGAGGTCATCTGCTTCCCCTGCAAGATTGAGGCAGGCTCTGCCGGCTGGACGCGGGCGGTGGCGGTGATTGAGGAGTAGACCCGACAGCCAGGTAAGACTGCTTCCCGGGCGAGGCGGAGCCAAAGCCCGGGATCGCCGCCGGGGGTGAAGCTGCGGGCATGGGGTTGCGCGGGGTGTTTTGAGGTGGTGGTGAGGCCTCCCTCGATACACCGGCTTTGCCGGCACTCGGGATGAAGGGGGCGTGGGGGAGTAGTTCGTGGCTTTTCGAATTCCACCACTCCCCTCCCCGGACCTGATCCGGGGTCCATGCCTGAGCGCCAACCACAAATCGCGAGTTCTGCGGAAAGCTCTCTGGCATGGGTCCCGAAACAAGTTCGGGATAAGGGTGAGCCGGAAATGAAAACAGCCTGGGAGGCTGTTTTCCCGGCGAACGCCGTGCCACGAAGAAAACGCCCTTCGACAGGCTCAGGGTGGAGGAAATGGGACTGAGGGTGAAGGAAATGAGGCTCAGAGTGAGAAAATGGGGCTCAGGGTGAAGAAAATGAGATGTTCCTGGCGGTAGGGGCCGCCGCGAAGCCGCCGTTGCGGGGCGGAGTGGAGGCAAATCAGGAGTTCAAGTGGTTGACTACGCTGGGTTGCTTCGTTGCCCTGCGGGCGTCTCGCAATGACGCCGGTGTGGTGGGTAGGTCGGGACGCTGGCTCGGGAGGAGGTCCCGGGTCTTGCCCGCCTTTGGCGGGGTCGCCCGGGAGAGTGGGGTGGCTTACATCAGCCGTTCGATGCCAGCCGGCTCGCGGCCTTGTTCGACGGATTGGACGGCCTCGACCAGTTTGGTGCTCGCCGGTGTTGGGATGCCGATTTCTTTGCCTTTGTCGGCGACGAGGCCGTTGATGAATTCGATCTCGGTGCGGCGGCCCTTCATCATGTCCTGGCCCATGGAGGGGCGTGCGCCCTCTTTGGCTTTGGCGGCGTTGGCTAGGAGCTTTTCCTCGACCTTTTGGAAGTTCGGCGCGTCGTTGGCACCGCTTTCCAACTCTTCGCCGGCCTTGATCCAGACTTCCGGTGCGAAGCCGTTGATATCCTCCAGGGCATAGCCCAGCGCCTGGCCGACTTTGACCGACTCCCCGGCGATGCGGATGGAGAGGTGGCGGGCGGGCTCCTGCACCATGTATTCTTTGATGCTCATGCCGGTGGAGGCAGAGACGCCGTTGCCCATGGCGTTGGCGACCAACTTGGACCAGCGCTCGCCCCACAGGTTGGTGGTAGCTCTGGCGGAGTCGATCTTGGAGAGCCAGCCGACCAGCATTTCCAGCCGGGGTGTGACCACGCAGGTGGCCTCACCAGCACGGAAGACCGTGTGCTCAGCGCCGCCTTTGGCGATGCGGCGGATGACGTGGCCGGGGCCGACCAGCTCCACGACGATCTTGGCGGCGATGCAGCCCAGCGTTTTGCCCCAGCCGACGATGTCGGCGATGGTTTCCTCGTTCATGCAGTTTTGCAGCGAGACGACACAGCCGGTGGGTGCCAGATAATCCTTCACCAGCATGGTCGCCCAGGCGGTGTCGTAGGACTTGACGCAGATGAAGGCGATGTCGATGGGTTTTTCGCGCTTCAGACCCTGGAGTTCGGTCAGGTTGTAGGCCTTGACCGGCACGGTGAAGCATTCCTCCGGCGTCGTGCCTTCCAGGGTGATGCCGTCGGTGCGCATCTTCTCCACATGCTCTGGCCAGGCGTCAAAGAACGAGACGTCCAGGCCCTGCTTGGCGAGATTGCCGCCAACGTAAGCGCCGACAGCGCCGGCGCCGACGACGAGAATGCGGGGGTTGGTCATGTTGGTCATGGCGAGCGTTTCCTTGTGTTTTGATTGTTACGCAGCTTCTAGAGTGACCCGCCACATGACGCGGCGGTGTCCCTGATAATCGTTGATTGGGTAATGCTGGCTGCAGCGGTTGTCCCACACGGCTAGGGAGCCGGGCTGCCAGCGGAAGCGGGCGGTGAATTCCGGGCGTTTCAGGTGGTTGAACAGGTAGCGGAGCACGGGCTCGCTCTCAGCCTCTGTCCAGCCTTTGAACTTTAGGGTGTGGATGAAGTTGACGTAGAGCGCCTGTTTGCCGGTTTCCTCGTGCACGCGGACGGCGGGCTGTTCCGCCTCCATGCTGAGCTTGTCGAGGTTTCGCAATTGGATGCTTTTCGAGTCCGCGTTCATCAACTGCTTGCGGTTGCCGACCCGACCTGCGCCAGCGCTGGAAATGCCGGTGAGCGGGTCGAGCAGCGCCTTCATGCCGACAGAGAGGCTGTCGTAGGCCTGGTACATGTTGGCGAAGATGGTGTCGCCGCCGGCGGGAGGAATTTCCAAGCCATAAAGCATGGTCGCGATCGGCGGGGTGGGCAGATAGGTGGTGTCAGCATGGAAGGCGCCGCCGCCGAAATTCGCCTTGTCCTCAGCATTTTTGACGAGGGGCGTGATCTTGGGATGGCCCTCCAGCCCTTTGGCGAAGGGGTATTCGTTCGGCTGGCCAAACATGCCGGCGACGCGGACCAGGTTTTCTTCGTCCAGGGTCTGGTCGCGGAAGAAGATCACCAGATGGTCGAGATAGGCCTGATGCACCTCTGCCTCTTGCGCATCGGAGAGCGGCTTGGAGAGGTCGACGCCGAAAATCTCAGCACCGAGTGCGCCGGCGATGGGTTTGACCTCAATAGCGGATGCGGACATAGGGGCAGGGTTCCGGCGTTTGAATGTGCAATGGTGTCAGCAAAACTAGCGAATATGCAGCGGGCGTACCAGAGGTTAGCTCGGGGGTAGCTGGATGCCCTGGCATTCTCACTGGGCGCCAGTCGAGAGCTGCGCCTCAGAGGCCCTGCGCCTTGTGCCACTCCTCTAGTGATTGTGTAGGGTAAGTGTCGTGTTGGGCCTCTCCGGTCCGCGCGTCGTTTCGCACCCAGGCGGGTTTGGAGCCCAGCATGATGTGAACCTGCTCCGGCGGTTCTGGAAGCGGCGTGTCGATGGCGCTGGCGAAGGGGTGGACCAAGTCTGGCCAGCGTGGGTCGCATTGCCAGAGCGCCGACCCGCATTTTGAGCAGAAGCGGCGCTCCGCCAGGCTCTCTTTGCCATCGATGACGGCGTGAAACACCGTGATGTGCTCCTTGCCCTCAACTTTGAGGCTATCTGCGCGTGCACCCAGATTGATGGCAAACCCGCCGCCGCCCGCGGTCTTGCGGCAGATGGAGCAGTGGCAGCGCATATAGGGCGCGGGCGCGTAGGCCTCGCATTCGAAGCGAACGGCGTTACAGTAGCAGGAGCCGGCAAGGTGCATGGGTTAACCCTCAGCAATCGAACGAAATGGTTTCTGAATAAGGACAGCGTCGCGATGAACCTGGACGATATATCCCTTATCACATCGGAAGAGGACCTGCGCGCGCTGCATCACGTGCCGATGTCGCGTTCGACCGACAAGGTGATCCGGCATCTGGACAAGCATTGCCGGGCAATCCTGGAACTCGCGCCGTTTTGTGTGCTCTCGACGCAGGGGCCGGGCGGGGCGGATGTCTCGCCCAGGGGGGACCCGCCGGGCTTCATCCGGGCGCTGGACGACCAGACCGTGCTGCTGCCGGATCGGGTCGGCAACAACCGGCTGGACGCCTTCGTCAACATCCTGGCCAATCCAAGGGTTGGCCTGCTGGTGATCGTGCCGGGGATGGGGGAGACGCTGCGGATCAATGGTACGGCGCAGATCACCGACGATGCGCGCGTGCTGGAAGGCAGCGCCATGGATGGTCGCGCGCCCAAGGTTGGGCTGGTCATCCGGGTCGAGGAGGCATTTCTGCATTGCCCCAAGGCCTTTATCCGCGCGCGCCTCTGGGACCCGGGGCGCCAGATCGACCGCAAGATCCTGCCCAGCTATCCGAAGATGCTGAAGGACCATGTCCAGGGCCTGACGGACGCGGAGAACGAACGTCAGGGCCGGATCATGGAAGAGCGCGGGCTTTACTGACCGCCTATTCCGCCGCGACGGCGTCCTCGGCTTTCCAGGTTTTGAGGACGGGCAGGACCTCTTTGGCGAACAGTTTCAGGCTGGCTTCGGCCTCGTTATAGGGGATGCCGCCGAAGCGGAAGGAGACGTTCAGTTCGAAGTCGCCGACGATTTCCCGGCGCTTCTCCAACTCGCCCAGGATGCGGTCGGGCGTGCCCCAGCTGGCGGATTTCATGAAGTTTTCGACGGCTGGTTTCAGGTCGCCGCCGGCTTGCCGCGCGAATTCGGCTTTTTCCTGATAGCCGTCATAACCCTTCACGTTGGCGAAGTGTTGGCCCAGGAATTCGTAGTGGTAGAAGTTGCTCTCGGTGAATTTGCCCTGGTAGCGCCGGGCCATATCCTCCGCCTTCTCGTTCGTCTCGGCGCAGACGGCGAAGTCGGTCAGCATCGGCGGCGGGGCGGCGGTGCCGTGGTATTTCAGGTGCAATTCGCGGCCGAGGTCGATCACCGGCGCGCGCAGCTCCCACGGCCGGTCGGCGAACATGACCATGCGCACGCCGCCGAGCTTGGCCACCGAATCCACCGACTCCTCGCTGGTCGCGACCGAGTAGAGCCGGCCCTTCATCGAGTGCTGCGGGCGTGGGCGGATTTCGGTTCGGGGCTGGGGGTACATAGGTCCCGCGCCCTCGATAAAGCCGGTCTCCAGCGCGTTGATGATCATGGCCGACGCCTCGTCGAAGCGCTGGCGGGACTCGTCCATGGAGAGGCGGAAGGCCTCAAACTCCCGCCGGGCCAGGCCGCGGCCAACGCCGAAGCGCAGCCGGCCCTCGCTCAGCAGGTCGAGCATCACCACCTGCTCGGCGACGCGCAGCGGGTCGTGCCAGGGCAGGATGACGGCGGCGGTGCCGACGTCGATGTGCGGATACTTGGCCGCCAGATGGGTCATGAGCTGGAGGTTGTCCGGCACGAACGAGTAGTCGGCAAAATGATGCTCCGCCGACCAGAGGCAGTCGAAGCCGAGGTCCGCCGCGATATCGCAGAGCTTCAGCTCTTCCTTCCAGGTCACGCCATCCGGCTGGCCGTCCCAGCCGTAATTGCTGAAGATCATGAAATAGCCGACATCCATGGGGGAGTGCCTCTCTTGGGGGGGTGGGTTGGGAGGGACGGTGCCATGGGGAGGGGAGGAGGGCAAGTGAGTATTTTACTGCTCTCCAGGGGAAGAGAATTGCGAAACTTCTGTATTATAATATGTATATAGAAAATATCTAATCTAAATATCTAGATATATTTGATCTATAATCGCTGATGTTATCCCTTGGCTTTTATCTCGAAATAATCGAACGGATGCAGAGACTGATACCAGGGCTGTTCAACGCTCTCTACATGAAAGTATATAGGGCGAGATAATCGATACCGCCG
>Ga0055584_100005165_pt1 | contig 12803 bp, 11 predicted proteins | sample OSDHelmetaG_FD_58716 | JGI IMG/M metagenome (GOLD analysis project Ga0055584, IMG submission 58716) | Pelagic marine sediment microbial communities from the LTER site Helgoland, North Sea, for post-phytoplankton bloom and carbon turnover... | ecosystem: Environmental > Aquatic > Marine >... | reverse complement strand
GCCCTACCATGGAAGGCAAACAGACGAACTCAACAGACCCACAATACATTTTTACCCCTTGTTACCCGTGACCCAACCCCCAAAGAAACGAGAGAGAGAGGGGCAATCATAGCACATGCTTCCCTTAGCTGAACGACCACCCTAAAAGTCGCCCAATACATGCACTTACGAATCATAGCCCCAACTCCCTCATCGCATCAAAAATATTAACCGAATCGCCCGGCTTTTCTCTTTTGCCGTAACGATCCTCTGACCAAATCGAGAAATCAGTAAAATTACCTGCCAACACCGCTTTCTTTTTAATTCCAGCGTGACGCAAAAGATCCTCGCTAATATTAATCCTCCCCTGCTTATCGCAGCCAAATGAATCAGCACGGGAAAAAAGCTCCATGGACAAAGCCCGGCGCCTAACATCACTCAATTTCGCCTCCCCCATATTCTCTTCTAGACGAGCCACCATCTTGGGAGGATAGACCGTTATATACCCATCTTGGTTCGGAAGAGCCAAATAAGTGTTGTCGCCACCCGGTATACGCCACTTCGAGGGTATAGTCAGCCTGCCCTTGGTGTCCAAGGCATGGGTAAACTCCCCCACAAAATAGGTTATTGATCTCTCTACCATAACCGAATGACATTCTATCCACTAATTTGCATTATGACCCACTTTGTGACATTTCAACCCACTATGGTCAAGTATTTTTTATTTTTTATTTAATAAAGGTGTTTTCGTTCACCCTCCATAATCGGGAATTGCTCTCTTTGGATATATCGGTTGAGCTTCCCAAAGATGAAGAAAGTGGGAAGAAAGCGTGCCGATGAACTAGTCGTATCCTTGGGTCTGTGCGAAAGCAGAACGCAAGCCCAAGCATTCATTCTTGCCGGGAAGGTAAGGTTGGGAACGGAACGAATTGACAAATCCAGCAGACTCCTTCCTGCAGACTCAATTCTTTCCTTGGAGCAAGCTCAGCGGTTTGTCGGAAGAGGAGGTCTTAAAATGCAGAATTTCCTCAAAGAGGCAAAGATCGAAGTCAAGGGTCTCGCAATTCTTGATCTTGGAGCTTCAACCGGGGGGTTTACCGATTGCCTTCTTCAAGAGGGAGCGGTCTCAGCAACTTGTATCGATGTCGGACATGGGCAACTTCATTATAAACTTCGTACTGACTCGAGGGTCACGAACCTAGAGAAGACAAACCTACGATACTTGACAGCAGAATCACTCACCCAACCTCTCTTCGATTTGGTCGTGATGGACCTGTCCTTCATCTCCTTACGCAAAGTCTTGCCCCGGGCATGGTCTTTTGTCAATGAGGGAGGAAAACTGATTGCGTTGATCAAACCGCAATTCGAGTGTGCAAGAAAAGAGGCGGATCAGGGCCGTGGAGTAATTAGTGATCCCTTAATTCAACAAAGAACGCTTCGAGAAATTAAGGGGTTTTCCCAGAAAGAGCTCATCCATTCCAAACTCTTCGCACAAACGGAGTCGAGCCCCCGAGGAGCAGATGGAAACTTAGAGTATTTCTTGGCTTGGGAGCGGAAGAAAAACTAAGCAAAACTTATTGATTTTGAGCTAATTCGCGGGCGATGATATCCCTCAGCAATAGATCCCTGCCCTTTTCGGCACGGGAAAACTGAAGGTCTTCGACTCTTTCCTCGACCACCGATGCATCAAGCTTTCCTTGCTTAAGGAAATAAGCAGACTTAAGCGTGACGAAAACAGCAGTATCTTGAGTTCTTTCCAACTCCGACCATTTGCCGTCTGGATCCAAGCCTTGGCAAGCATCCACTAATTTCTGCCCCAAGGAGCTCTCCTTATTTAAAACCGACTGACGAGCTCTAATCGCTTCAATCTCAAGATCGATGACTTCTTTTCTAGCCAGTTGAGAGGAAGTTGCATTCGATTCCCTTTCTGAAGAGGAAATAACTTCCCGCTCTTTTTCCAACTTCTCAAGCCGGGAACCGATTCGACTATTGGCACCTTCATAGTAGCCGCGCAACAAACGAGAATCTTTCGCTTCCACCGCGACCTTAAATCCAGCGGACGGGAGAGAAACATTCGAATCGCCTTGTAAAGCCGCCAAGGTGCGATCGGCTAAATCAGTAAATGCATCCGCCTTGAGTTGGGCTGCATATTCACGATAAAGCAGTGAATAAGAGGCTGTCGAAAAAGTACCAGGACCTTTTTCGGTCTTCTTATTCAGAACAAATATAACATAGCCGTCGCGAGATTTGCGAATCGTACGGGTATAGAAGGAACCTTTAGTTAGGTCGGCCACTTCTTGTAGGGGTGAACTGTTGCTTAGCTCTTCACTTTCTCTTTTCTCCAGCCCGATTATTTCTCCACGCTTACTCATATCCTGTTCCGAAAAGTCAATCTGGCCAAGTGCAAGGTTGTTCTTGTTGATTAAATCAGACAATTCGGGCGATTCGCGAAGTTGTTCGTAAGAGGAGGCGTATTTCCTATTCAGATCATCACTGAGTTGGTGAAGTTGAAGCAGGAATGTGGAAGCAGCCTCTTTTGCGAAGTCGTTGGCGTCTCTTTCAGCATCAATTCTGTCCCCTTCGATAATTCTTTGACGGACTTCCTCTCGGACATCCTCAAAGGTGACTTCAGCGATCTTTTCACTCGCATTGGATTCGGGGTTAAGGGCTGCAAGAAGATCAATATTTTGGACCGAACTTGCATTGGGATCGCCTTCGCCTACTGGTCCTTGCTCCCCTTCAGAAGAATTACCCTCGAGCACAGGAAAGGCTTGTGGTGGTGGTGGTGGTGGTGGTGGTGGTGGCAAATCAAAACTCTCCTTGTTGCGCTCAAAATAACTACGAAGGCGTGCCTCGTCAGGCTCAGGAGCAATAGAAAGAAAATCACGTGACCTAAATGTCATTGTAGTGGCATAGGTACGGGCAGGCTCGGCGAAAACAAAGTCGTTCTTGCGTTCCTCATGAAAATCGGCGAAAGAATCGCTTACCTTATCCGAAAATACTAATGCCTCCGAGGAGGAGGAAAAGCTAGGAAAAGATTTCGGTAAACGGAATGGGTCCGGAGAAAAAGCAAATACGCCAGAACTTTTGGGGAGAACGGAAAAACCAAAGTCTTGCTTTTCGAGCGATTTTATGAGGTTAGCAGAAAGACTGGCGATGTCCTGCCCCAGGGAAACCTGAATGTTGCTAGCATTGATGTCCACAGCACCCGCAACGAAGACGAACTTCCTTTTTTTGTCGGAATAAGAAACATCAATCGTGTCTCCAGCTTTGGGGAATGCCTTAATTGAGAGGGTGACCAAGTGGGGATCAGTTATGTTGAGATCATCAGCATTGAGCGAAAGAGCTTCGGCATCCCATGCAAAATCATTGATGCGCAAGTCAATTGCAGCTTCCTCGTCTAATACGAAACCGCCCTCTGAGCAAATTTCGTCGACTAGGTTAGCCCTGAAGTGTGAATAAAGGATACTTTCTACAGCCTTAGGGGCAAGATTCCATTTTTCGCCGACGAGATCATATTTTTGAGTGCGGTTCGCATCAATCTCCATAACAGGGTCATTGGATATCAACATTTTGGTAAAGTATTTGTTGGCAGTCTTCATGTCGTATCGGAGAGGAAGGAAGTCCCAATCTTCGGCCAGGGAATTCAAGGCTAATTTCCCTCGAATTGATGTTTGAGAAAAATTTGGCTCATTGATGCCATATAAAATAAATTGGCTCGCTTTTTGGTTTTTGGATTGAACCTGCCAATTCTGAAATTGTTCAAGAAGCTGTTGGTAACGAGGCATGAATTGAGTAATCGAAGACTGTCCACCGTTTCTCATCATTTGCTCAAAGAGGCGTAGTTGTCTTAGATAATTCGAAGTCACTTCTTGGGTCGGATTACTCATGACCTCCCCAAAGGGACTTATCGCAAATCCAAAACTGGCAGCGACTCTGTTTTGTGCATTGAGCGAACTCATTTGAGCATTGTCGTTAAGATCGTGACCGAAGTATTCCATTTTCTCCCTTTGACTATCAGGGAGGAAGTCGAAGACCGAAGACCCTTGCGATAGATAAAGCACAAAGGAAACGACGATAACTAGAAGAAGAGGAATGAAAATGAACTTTCCCCTTTTGGAAATTAAGTTTTGAAGGGCGGTTATCATGAGATTGCTAAATGAAAAAGCACCTAATCATGAACATTGGAATCAGAACGTCAAACCTTTGAAAAGGAGAGGTAAGAATCAGTTAGGCTTGAGTCTCGGGGGATCGGGGAAGATGAGCGAGCTCATCCAACTCTGCCTTTTCGAACCATCTTCCTTAAGAAAAGGTCGCAATACCACCATTTTCTCCAACTCCAGTTCACCGGTGCCATCATCGGACCAACGAAGAAAGTATTTGTAGCTTTCTAGAGATTCCCCCTGGTCTTTGGCTTCTTCAGCAGGTGGTAGCTCAACCAAGACGACTACCCGTCCAGAAGCCCATTTCCAAGTGCCTTTCAAATCGTTCGCAATTCCCCCTCCCCTTACCAACACCTCTTCGTCATCAATGAAGTTCAGGGAGAAAAAGTAGGATTCTTTTCGAGAGAGGCCCTCGTTTCTCATCAGCAACACAGAAGAACCGTCGTCGTTGCTGATACCTTGCTTGCTTTGGAAAGCAAAGCGAGCTCCACGTTTGATTAGGTAGTACTCGCGGATGTCGCCATCAGGGAAGCTCAATATCCGCTTGCCGTCACCGACATCCCATTTGCCAAGCCGAATAACCTCTTTCTCCCCGGGTTGACGAAAAATAATCTCCGAAAATAATCCATCGGGCGTATTCTTAAGCACGACACGCAGTTGGCTATTCTGACCTTCGGAAGTGAGGGTACCATCGAAAACCTCATACACCCAGTCCTTTACATAACCATTGTAGGAACCGTTCGGATCTTCCATCCCACAAGAACTTAAAAACAAAAACACAGGGATAGCACAAAAACGTAAAAACTGAGCCTCATCGAACATTTCTTCCTAATTACTATGAAAAGAAGGAAGACTACTCAATACTTTCCGCCTGCCCCGCTTTAAGTTTTATGAGTTCACGATGATATATGGAACAACCAAGCAAAAAACCCAACCCGAAGAAAAGGCTCCAACTCCAGCCACTCTCATCACTATTTAAGAATGGTAGCTCAGCTTTTACGATCTCCTTACGAACGATTGGCAAGTCCTGTTTTTTTTGGTCCGGGTATTCCTTGAAAAACGCTTCCTCAGCCTCTTTCGCACTGTCTGCTTTGTAGATGAGCGTTCTCACCGCACTCTCCTCATTCGGATTAGGACGATACTTAACGGTGTAATTACTCAAGCGTTGCTTGGGATAAAGACTGGGGGGATGATCTCCGATACGGGCAGGTACTCGAACCGTTCCATCAGCCTGCACTCTTTTCACGAGTAGCAGAGCCTCTTTTGAGCGGTCAAACCTAAGATAATCATGCCAGATATGGTAATCTTCAGGAGAGGTTTTGCCTTTTCCTATGAATTGCCAGCGTTTCTTTCCACCCTCCTTGTCATTTGTTTTCTTAAATTTTTTAAAGCTCATCTTGAAGAGCCCTTCCTCCTTTGTCCAAGCACCGACAATGTTTTGCCCTCCATTTCCTTCGGGATCATAATTAGCAGGGACGATCCCCCAAGCCTGGCCACCAAAAATACCAGCACCCAATTGGTAACTGTCAGAATTATTTTCCAAGGAATATTCAGTCCAGGGGGTAGGTAGAAAATAAAGATATATGCATGAGAAAACAAACGCTACGGCAAACAAGGCTCCAACAAAACCAGTCATATTCCTGCGGAAACGCAGTAAGCTAAGCTTTTCCGCAAATGCCCACTCTCGTTCACGCTTTTCCCGCAACGCGTCTAAGTCGACTTTACTTTCACCACTCAAGTCTTCTGCTTTGATTCCGTATTCAGAAATCTCTCCGACGCCAGGCAAGGCTTGCATAGAGTGTGCAATAGATGGGAAAACGGACTGAGCATCTACTTCTTGAGCCTGTTCGGTCCATGAATACCACGGTTCCCAATGAGGAGTTTCCCCGTCGATTTTCGACAGAGCCCAACGAACAATCTTACCCAAGGCAAATATATCCCACCTTTCATCAGGAAAATCAGGATCATCTAGATTGGCAGGTCGAAATCGGTCCGCTTCTTCACGAGAATCACGACCATCTTGATTGAGTGAGGAGACCTCGCGACTAGATGACTCTTCAATCCCTACTGGCAGAAATTTGCTCATCCGGAAAAGACCCACCTCAGTTACCCATGCTTCCCCCCCACCCGAGCTCTTTCTCACCAAGATATTACTTGGTTTCACATTACCATGAGCAATACCAGACTGATGAATGCGATAAAGTCCACGGTGCAAGGATACCATGAAGTCAAGCAACAGTTCAGGGGTAAGGCTTTCCGGATCGTATTCCATTAATTCGGCAAAAGAACGAATGACAGAACCACTTACTTCCTCTGATTCAGCCGAAAGGTTTTCTCCTTCCAACCAGTCATAGCCTATCCAATGTTTCCATTTCATCACTCCGAATTCCTTGATCGGCCAAATTCCCGGACCTTCTAATTGCTCGAGAGTCTGGCATTCCTGATGAAAATAATCCTCGAATCCATTCCTTTCGGAAATTTCACGATGGATCAGCTTCACATAAAGCAAATTTCCTTTAAGGTCTCCTTCAGTAGATTCGCATTGGTAACTTTGCCCAGTCGAGCCCTCACCCAACCATGAAAGAATTCTTGTTGTTCCGATGCGAGTACCCGAGGAAAGCATAGCAGAAAATCAGCCGTTCATGCGAAAGGGAATCATCCCCATTTCAACTTGCTACGTAATATGTGAAAATGCGAGTGGTTCATTTCCTCCAAAAGCGGGAAGGTTTGATCCGCAACCCGAACTTCGATGGGGAACGCTGCAGGAACCTCGAAGGCAGGCTGCCCATCTGCAGAGACAAGGGGTTCGTCGGGGTTGCGCTCCGATTGAATGGATAGCGACACACCGGAAGGGAAAACGACGCTACGGCTCGTCAGGGTATGAGCGGAAATCGGTGTCATCAAGAGAACTTGAGCCTCGGGATGGGCAATCGGTCCGCCGGCAGCCAAGTTATAGGCAGTCGAACCCGTAGGAGTTGAAAAAACGATCCCGTCACAAGCGTATTCGGCAACCCTTTCCCTACCCTCAGAAACTGAAAAACGGCCCAATCTTCCGTTCGTCCCACTCTTAACAACCAAGTCATTCAATGCACACTTCGAAAAACCGCTCTCGTCCCGATATCTCAGCATGCTCCTTTTACTAATCCGATACTCCCCCTTAAAAAGCGGGGGTATTTTTTCCTCCATATCCTCTGGCGAAAAAGTTGCGAGGAAACCGAGCTGTCCATGCCTAATTCCTGCAACCGGTACATCGTGGCGAACAGCCTCCTCCATAACATTAAGCAAAGTTCCATCGCCTCCGACGACAAAACAAGCATCCGATCCCTCCAGAAATCCGTTGGGGGCGGGGAAATCTACGATTGAAACTGCCTCTACACCATGACTTTCGGCCAATCCTTGCAAACGGGTAGCCGCCTTTTCTGCACCAAGCTTGGATGCATTGGCTAGGATACTAATTTTTCGTAGGGGCTTCATCAATTAAAGTAAAACGGCCTGTATTGAAGGAGTCAGTAACGAATTTAGTCAAAGAGACTGAATCCGGTCATGTGCCGGAGTTCCACTTTAACTCCTTTGGATGATGTTCCGTCCTCGGGCTAAAAAGATTCCGAGAGGAAGAGGGGAAGCGTTTACGGAACCATTTCCTCTGCTTGGAAACTAGCTTGCGCGTTGATGAACAAATAGCAGGAATCAATTCTTCTCGCGTAATTTCTTTTCGCAAATAGGAACAAACATCACGGTATCCGACCGAGGAGCACGCGGCATGATTAGAAAGGAATCCATCTTCAATGAGGGATTCAGTCTCCTCCACGAGACCAAAATCGATCATTTTTATGGTTCGGGATTCAATTCTTTTTTCCAAATCTTCATTCTCCCGGTCTAGCCATAGGCATGGCTTTCGAAAAGAGGAATAAGGCGTAGGCAATGCCTCGAAACGCTCCCTCAACTGAGATAGCTTCAGTCCAGAACCAAGGCAACGCTCGAGAGCCCGGAGCAGTCGTTGGGGATTAAACTCGTCCAATCCAAGGGGTTCGCCTTCATTTAATTGCCGAAGCTGAGCAAGTAGCCCGGGAATCCCTTCACTTTCGAAAATCTTTGTCACCTTCTTCCGGATTTCATCAGTTACAACGACCTCGTCTATGATAGGTTCAAAAAAAGACTGCAGGTAAAAACCGCTCCCTCCAACAACTAACAAGTTCTTTCCTCGGGAAAAAACTTCAGATACCACAGTCTCTGCATAATGCTTGTAACGGGCCACATCAAAACTTTCCGTCACTTCGACCAAGTCAAGTCCATGATGAGGAACTCTTTTTCTGTCTTCGGCCGTGGGTTTAGCCGCACCAAGGTTCATTCCTCGGTAGACAGCGATCGAATCACAGGAAAGAATTTCCGCGTCATGAGTCTCCGCCCAGCTTAAGGCCAGTTCGGATTTCCCAGATGAAGTAACCCCGGCGAGAAAGTGTAGACTCTTCCCCTTCACGAATTACCCACCGTCACAAGTCGCTTAACTCTCAGTCAGCCCGCCAACTAGTTCCGCCGCCCGTTTTCCAATTGCCCCAGGAATTGAATCCGGATTGGATAGGTTTCCCGAAATACAGTTAACTAAGGCACTCCCTACGACCACTCCATCAGCTGTTTGCCCTACGGAATGAACTTGCGAGGGAGTGGAAATGCCAAAACCCACGACTACGGGTAATTCGGTATACTTTCGAATCGTCTCCACCCTCTCGGTCAGGTCTCCTGCGAGGTCTTTCCTCTCTCCAGTTACGCCTTCGCGGGAAACATAGTAAAGAAAGCCAGACGCGCTCCCGACAATGGTGGGTATTCGACTTTCGGGTGTGGTCGGGGCAATGATGAAGACATTCTTCATCCCATGATTTCTCGAAGCCTCCACCAATTCGGTCGCTTCCTCGGGAGGAAGATCCAAAGTCAGCAAACCATCGACACCAGCCTCTCGCGATCGAATCACATATTGCTCGATTCCTTGCGAGAAAATCAAGTTGTAATAGGTATAGAAAACTATCGGCACTTCGGAATGCTTTCGAATTTCCTCAACCAATCGAAAGACATCACTTTGATCGGATCCCGATTCAAGTGCTCTTTGCGCTGCCAATTGATTGGTCAAGCCATCGGCAAGCGGATCGGAAAAAGGAACTCCGAGCTCAAGCAAGTCGACTCCGTTGGCGATCAAGGATCGACTAATATCAAGGGACGTGTTGAAGTCTGGATCGCATGCACACACATAGCCGACAAAGGCAGCTCGCCCTTTATCTTTGCAATCCGAGAAAAGTTTCGCGATTCGGTCAGGATTATCCATAAGTAAAGAAGTGAATCATTCCCAAAGCAGAGCTCATTTTGCAACGGTAAAGCTCAACCCGACTATTGTTTCGTCGTGATTTGGTTTTACCGTTTACTCTATCCCTTTTTGACTCTGCTCCTGTCGCCCTATTATTTACGGCGAATGATAAAACGCGGAGGATACGGACGGAAATTGGCTTACAGGCTCGGATTATGGCCAAAACTACCCGCCAGAAAGAAAGGTATCCAAAGAATTTGGATCCAAGCCGTAAGTGTTGGAGAACTTTCTTCAATAGGAAAATTACTTGAGAGCTTTTTAGCAGATCCCACTTTCGAGATCGTTCTAAGTGGTACAACTAGTACAGGGCTTGCCATTGCTGAGAAAAAATATGGAAAGAGAATTCTCGCCCAAGGTCCATTCCCCCTTGATTGGCTCCCTTTTTCAAGGCTTGCCTGGTCGCGTATCAATCCGGATCTAGCTTTGACAGTAGATAGTGAACTCTGGCCCGAACACATGCATCAGGCAAAAAAACGCGGAGTGCCCTTCATTATCGTAAATGCCCGTCTTTCCGACCGTTCCTTCCGGCGACTCCAGTTCTTTCGATTCTTGCATGGCATTCTTTTGCCCCCAACAATGCGCATCCTCGCGTCTTCGGAGAAACAAGTCGATCGATGGCTCAGCTTGGGCCTTGATTCCGAAAAAGTAATGGTGACAGGAAACCTCAAGGTCGACTCTGCATCGAAATCACCACCAACTACGGAAGACATACTGAAGCTAAAAACCGAATTTGGTTTTTCCCAAAATTCCTTCGTACTGGTAGGAGTTTCTACTTGGCCGGGTGAGGAGGAAACGCTCATCGATGCAATCAATGAACTAAGAAATAAAAACTTGGACGCTCGCTTGCTTCTTGTTCCACGACACGCGGAGAGACGCGAAGATGTTCGAAAGTGCCTTGCAGCGTCCGGCCTGTCTTTCCATCTGCGAAGCGAATCCTCACGGGCTGACAAGGGAACCATCGTATACCTTGCTGACACGACTGGTGAGTTGCCAAGTCTTATCGGAGCGGGAGACATGGCCTTCCTAGGAAAAACACTGCCACCCAACAATGGGGGGCAAAACCCCATGGAGCCCATCTCTTTAGGACTTCCTCTCGTCGTAGGTCCAGCCTATCAAAACTTTAGGGAAAGCTGTGCGGAACTGTTCTCAGACGGAGCAGCATTCAAAGCTGAGAGTAAAGAAAATGCGAAAAAGCTGATTTGCCAATTCGCCGTAGATAGCAATAAGAATGCCAAGGTGGCATGTTTCGAATGGATTAAAAGACAAGGGTCACCAACTGGAACGACATTGAAAATCCTCCAAGAGATTCTCATCCAAAAAGATCGAATTTAACTTTACTCAATCCTAAATGAACGCCCTCGTGCACTCGCTTTTACTTAATCATATCGTCAATTTGGGAGTTATGAATGAAAAGGCATTCCGTCATGACAAAAAAACAAACTGTTTTTAGCAGAATCGTAGTCTGGTGGTTTCTTTTTTGCCTTTCATTTTTCTCCTCATGTGAATCGGAAGAAGAAGAAAAAATCATTCCGGTTTCCCAAACTGGGCTCACTGTTCAAAAGGTAATTTTCGCCCTCAAGCCAACGGATCAATTCGGCAAACCGTTGGCTCAAGTAAACACGATTGAAAACCACCTCACAGAAAAATTAAATTGCTTAGTCGAAACGACCATTCCTTTGGATTTATCAGTTCTTGCGGAATCCTTTCGTTTGGGGGAAATCGACCTTGCTTATCTAAAACCTCAAGATGCCCTTCACGCAATTGATGAAAAAACTGCATCCGCCTTGCTGGTCCGCCTTCCAGACGATAAGCCCGAAAAGAGCATCTGGCTCTGCAGAAAAGATAAGAACTTTACCAATATTTCTGAGGCAAAAAATAAAGCCATCGCATTCGCCAACCGGAAGAGTGATTCGGGTTATCTAATTCCAATTCGGGATTTGGAGAGGAGAAACTTAATAGGTTCAGACCGGGCACTGACCGACTTTTTCTCTCTTGTCATTTATGGAGACGATTTCGACTCTTTGGTAAAAAAAGTTTTGAGCGGAGAGGTCGAAGCTTTAGCTGCCAGTAGCCACGATTTCGATGGCTTGAGCGGAAAAATCAAGTCGGAGTTGCGTGTTTTTCAAGAACAAGGGGTGGCACCAACCGAGGTCCTCTGTATTAGGTCTTCTATATCGGCTGCGGACCAAAAAATCATCAGACAAGCATTGCTGGAATTAAATACCAATCATCCAGAACTTGCTCAACGGGCTTTCCAGGGAGTTCTCGGTTACCCTGACAAAGCTCACCTTAAACTCACCCGCGAATCCCTTGAGGCAATCAAAGCGGTTAAGCCTTGAGGCCCCATTTTGACTGAGAGCCTTTTCACCGAAAGCGAATCGGCTAGGCATATTGGTGAGACCTTATTCAGACGAAACCGGTTCTCGGGGAATTCTGAACCGCTCAACAAAGTCAACGACATCGCCAAGTAATGGTTTAGGCCAAATGTGCCAGGAACTTGTCCTGCGAATCAAAGAGAAATGGCCATGAGATGCATAAATCTTACTCTCGACAGCACTTCCAGATTCCTCAAGGGCCTGTGAAAATTTCTCGCATAATTCGTACTTGATCAAGGGGTCAAACCTTCCATGCATAAGTAAAAAAGGGGGGACTTTATTTCGGCCAACTTGAAAAGCGGGCATAGTGGAGTTTCGGTCGAGTGTTGGAGGGAAAAGGTCACGGTAGAGAAATTCCTTGCTGGGGTCGAACTCGTAGGGGGCAGACATCGAAATCACCCCCCTTATCCAACCTAACCTGCCTCCATGAGCTTTTAAATAAACAGGATCCAATCCAACGAGGCATGCGGCGTGGGCACCTGCCGAATGACCCATGAGGAAGATATTTTCTTTATTCCCACCAAAGGCATGAACCTTTTTCCTCACCCACGCTGTGGCCAGTGCTACATCTTCAGGAAAGGCGGGAAACTTGACTTCGGGATAAAGGCGGTAATTAGCAGTGACAAACACAATTCCTTTTCTGGCAAACTGTTTGCCGATTTCACGATGATAGTCCTTCTGCCCCCATCGCCAACTTCCACCGTGGAAGAAAACGATGACTGGTCCAGAACGGCAGGATTTCGAACTTACGATATCGAGGACCTGACGCTCGTGCTTTCCGTAAGAAAGGTTTAGGAATTCTGCAACTTTCGGATCCTCGGCTCTTGTGCAAATGGGTAAGATTATCCAAAAGAGAATCAGCCAAAGAAGAAAATGGGGCGATAGACCGGATTCGAACCGGCGACCCCCGGCACCACAAGCCGGTGCTCTAAC
>Ga0055584_100005164_pt1 | contig 12804 bp, 10 predicted proteins | sample OSDHelmetaG_FD_58716 | JGI IMG/M metagenome (GOLD analysis project Ga0055584, IMG submission 58716) | Pelagic marine sediment microbial communities from the LTER site Helgoland, North Sea, for post-phytoplankton bloom and carbon turnover... | ecosystem: Environmental > Aquatic > Marine >... | reverse complement strand
CCGGAGATACACATAGCGATTACAATGGTTCGCTTTTGACTAATACCGGCATAAACAGCAGCGCTAGCATTGCGGCCGGTAGCACGTATAGCGTAACCCCAGCGGGTTTGCCACAAGAAGAACCAAACCACTACGGACATCACCAAAGCTAGTAGAATGGACATATTCAACGGCGAACGCTCTACTTCTATACCAAACTTGGACAGTACGTCGTGCACAAATGGCAACCAAGCATTTTCTGGGAAAAGTACCGTTTGAGGAGTCATTTGGCCAGGCTCTCGTAGTACCTTCACCATCAAATACACCATCAAGGTGGCGGCCAAGAAGTTAAACATGATGGTGGTAATAACGATGTGACTACCACGGTAGGCCTGTAAATAACCCGGAGCCATCGCCCAAGCACCACCAAAAACCATAGCACCCAAAATACTCGCCGGAATCATCAACCAGGGGCTAAGGCCAGGGAATAACATAAATACCACTAAGCCGGCACCCAAACCACCTATATAAGCCTGACCCTCACCACCAATATTGAACAAGCCAGCATGAAAAGCGATAGCAACAGCTAAACCGGTAAAGATAAAGTTTGTGGTGTAATAGAAGGTATAACCGACACCTTCACTATAGCCGAAAGCCCCATACAGCAAGGTTTTAGCAGCTTCGATAGGGTCAACGTTAATGAGTAGGAATAATACCGCCGTAGCAGCAAAAGCTGTGAGTATGTTCAACAGCGGTAACAAGAGGCCATTAATCCAGGCCAAACGGGAATCGCGACTCATACTTGGGCCTCCTGTTCTTGTGTTTGAGACGGTTGTTGAGAAAGCGGATCATGAGCTTTCTGTGCATTGGCCATGAGCATACCCAAGCTGCGTTCGTCGGCATCTTCTGCTGCCATACGACCAGTTATTTCACCATCACACAAAACAATAATGCGATCACTCAAAGAAAGTATTTCTTCCAACTCTACGGACACCAGCAACACCGCCTTACCAGCATCACGCATATCTAGAATACGCTTATGAATAAACTCAATAGCACCCACATCTACACCACGGGTAGGCTGACCGATCAACAGTACATCTGGGTTGTGCTCCATTTCTCGTGCCAGAATCAGTTTTTGCTGATTACCACCAGAAAAGTTAGCTGACTTAAGGGTGACATCTGCAGGACGCACATCAAAAGCTTGCATTAAATCACTACAACGTTGGGCCACCAACTCTGGCTTTAACCACCAGCCTTGATTTAAGGCTGGGTCACGCTGATAGCCTAAAATCGCTGATTCAGCAGCGCTAAAATCAGTAATCATACCCATTTTATGGCGGTCTTCAGGCACATGTGCCATGCCTATTTCACGCATATTTGCGGGCGTAGTTTGCTGACTTTTATCGAAAGTATGACCTTTAACTTCGACACTGCCTTGCTGAATAGGGCTAATACCAGACAACACCTGCAAAAGCTCACTTTGACCATTGCCTGAAACACCTGCAACACCTAATACTTCACCAGCGCGTAGCTCCAAGTTGATGTTTTTTAAACGTGGCACTGCGTGATGATCCTGCCAGTTAATGTGCCTAGCCTTCAGTAAAACTTGGCCAGGCTCAGACTCACCCTTGCTCACATCAAGTAATACCTTACGCCCTACCATTAACTCGGCTAACTGACCTTCACTGGTCTCAGCTGTTTGCACATGCGCTACCATAGTACCTTGGCGCATAACCGACACTTGATCAGTCACGGACATAATTTCACGTAGCTTGTGGGTGATCAGTACAATGGTGACACCCTGCTCTTTGAGGGCCGCAAAAATCTTAAACAGCTCATCTGTTTCTTGTGGGGTTAATACGCCTGTTGGCTCATCTAAAATGAGAATTTTGGCACCTTTGTATAAGGCTTTAAGTATTTCAACACGCTGTTGTAAGCCTACAGAAAGGGAATCGATAGTGGCATCAAGGTCAACATCCAAGCCATACTCGTTGGCCAAGCGCTGTAGTTCTTTGCGAGCCTTGGCAATGCCATCTGCTAACAGGTAGCCACCTTCGGCACCCAAAATGACATTTTCCAATACGGTGAAATTATCAACCAACATAAAGTGTTGGTGAACCATACCGATACCAGCCGCGATGGCTTGCTGGGAATCATTAAACCAATATTCTTTGTCAAACACCTTAATGCTGCCCGAATCAGCTTGATAAAATCCGTATAGGATACTCATTAAAGTGGATTTACCGGCACCGTTCTCGCCCACAATACCGTGAATGCTACCCTGCTCCACCTGCATGGTAACCTGGTCATTGGCTCGCACAGCACCAAAGCGCTTATCGATGTTTTGCAGCTCTATAGCAAAGCTCATATTAATTCCTACTTTTCTATTCTAGGAATAGCATTATTTTTCCGTTGAACTCAAATAAGTGCAAAAGAAAAACAACAAAGCAGTCATTACCTAGCAACACCAAGTAATGACTGCACTGACGTCATTGCGAGCAACGCCAAGCAATCTCTAAACAACCAGACGCTGGCGAAGATTGCTGCGGCCCTACGGGCCTCGCAATGACAAAGGTAACTACTAATTAGTAGTTACAAGTGTTGTCACTCATGTAATCGTGCACAACGATTTCGCCAGCAATAATCTTGGCCTTCACATCGTTAACACGCGCTTCCATTTGAGCGGTTACTAGAGGACGGTTGTGCTCATCTAGAGCCCAATCAACACCACCTTCAGCTAGACCCATAACCTGTACACCTGGAGCCCAAGTACCGTTTTGTGCTGCTTTGTAGCTCTGGTAGGTCGCTTCACCAACACGCTTAACCATGGAGGTTAACATTACACCTGGGTGCAAGTGGTTTTGGTTGGAGTCAACACCGATAGCGTACTTGCCGGCATCTGCAGCAGCTTGATAAACACCGTTACCAGTACCACCGGCAGCGGCAAAGATTACGTCAGCGCCACCTTCCATTTGTGTACGAGTTAGCTCGGCACCCTTAGATGGGTTACCAAACGCAGCTGGCGTGGAACCGGTCATGTTAGCCAATACCTTAACGTCAGCATTTTGGTACTTGGCACCCTGCTCATAACCACAACCGAAGCGAGAAATTAGTGGGATATCCATACCACCAACAAAACCAACTACGTTGGATTCAGACTTCATTGCCGCCAAAACACCTACCAAAAAAGACCCTTCGTGCTCTTTAAATACCACGTTTTGTACGTTGGCTTCAGGCACCACCATGTCAATCAAGGTGAATTGAGCATCTGGGTAAGCTTGAGCAGCAGCACTTACAGCGTTAGCTTGGGAAAAACCTACCGCAACGATTGGGCTGTTACCACGCTTAGCTAAACGTTTAAGGTACTGTTCTACCTGAGCTAGGTTAGTAGGCTCAGCTTCTTTAACTTCAATACCAGTTTCGTCCATAAAACGCTTAACACCGTTGTTCCAAACGGCTTCACTAAAGGACTTATCAAATTTACCGGCATCACTGTAAACTACCGCAGGCGCAACATCAGCGGCCATGGCAGATAGGGATACGGCACTAGTTGCTACGGCTAGGCTTAAGCCTTTAACCATTTTATTGAGCAGAGTACTTTGCATTATTTTCTCCTAGTTTAAAATATCGGCTAATCCGATTTTCGTTTTATACTTTAGACATTCATAACCCTAGCCGAAGCTATTCGCCATAAGGTGCCCAAACATTCTTCACTTGAGTGGCTTGGCGTAAGAACTCTTGCCCTTCACCTTGCCTATTGCATAGCCAATCTCGGTCATATTCATCATGACACCAGGTTGGTTTCAAATCTTCAGCGCTAACAAATTCCACTTGTTTCACGGTACTAGCATCGGCCCAGCACCAGAAACCATCTATTTCTGCATGGCCTGCCATATGCTTAGCTAGGTCTTGCCGTGGTCCGGTGATAATATTCACCACACCAGCCGGAACATCCGAGGTTTCTAAAACTTGAATTAGATCCAGTGCTAAATTGCCAAAGCGTTCGCTCGGTACCAATACCACGCGGTTGCCCATGGCCAGCGCAGGACCTAACAAGCTTATTAGGCTCAATAGAGGTTGTTGTTCTGGCGCCACAATAGCAAGTACGCCCTTAGGCTCTGGTAATGCCATGGTAACGCCCCTAAAGGGCACATCATGCACTTGGCCATCATACTTATCAGCCCATGCCGCATAGGTAAACAAACGCTCTAAACTGGCGCTAAATTCAGCTTCCGCTTGAGCAGCAGTTTGGCCTGTCATATCTTGTAATCTGGCCACCCACTCAGATTCTCTTAGGGCAAAATTCTCAGCCATATAATAAAGTATCTGTGCACGTAGATGCCCTGTACTACCTGACCACGCACTAGCTTTAACCGCCGCTGCCACAGCATTGCGGACATCTTTGCGGCTGCCAATACCGACCCAATCTGCCACTTCACCGTGGGCATTATAGATAGCTGCACTGTGGCCTGAATCAGGACGTACCTGCTTACCAGAAATATAGAATTTTTGTGTACGATCAATACCTAGATCAGTGTCAGAAGCGACGCTTTTAACAGCAACTTTTGGTAAGGCTGTTTGGGCCTGCAAGCCAGCTGGCTTGAGGTATTCGTACAAACCCTCTTTACCGCCTTCACGACCGTAACCGGATTCCTTTACGCCACCAAAACCACAGGCGGCATCAAACTGATTATGAGCATTAATCCACACCACACCAGCACGTAACTTTGGCGCTACGTCGAGAGCACGGTTAATATTTTCACTCCATACACTGGCCGCTAAACCATAAACACTGTTGTTGGCCATCGCCACAGCTTCACCTTGGGTGCGGAAACTCATGGCTACTAATACAGGGCCAAAAATTTCGTCTTGTGCCAAAGGATGGCTTTGCTCGACATCGGTAATCAAACTAGGTGGGTAATAGTTACTGTCAGCATTAGGTTGTGCACATTGATATAAATCACCACCCTCTTCTAGGCCACTGGCCACCATGCTGTTAACACGTTGATATTGGGTTTTACTAACCATAGCACCCACATCAATGGACTTATCCAGAGGATTACCATGGTTAAGGTTTTGCATGCGTTGCTTAAGCTTTTTCAACAAAGCTTGTTCAACGTTGGCTTGTACTAATAAGCGAGAGCCGGCACAGCAAACTTCACCCTGATTAAACCAGATAGCATCCACGATACCTTCTACGGCGGCATCTAGGTCAGCATCTTCAAAGACGATAAAAGCTGATTTACCACCTAGCTCCAAAGACAGTTTCTTACCTTGGCCGGCAGTAACTTGACGGATAGCCTTACCCACGGGGGTAGAACCCGTAAAGGCGACCTTATCGATGTCTTCGTGAGCGGCTAATAAAGCGCCCGTATTACCAGCCCCATTAACAATATTAACCACACCAGCTGGCACACCAGCCTGTTCGCATAAATGCGCGAATAGCATGGCCGTTAGCGGTGTTTGCTCAGCAGGTTTAAGTACTAGAGTGTTGCCCATAGCCAATGCTGGAGCAATTTTCCAAGCCAGCATCAATAATGGAAAATTCCAAGGGATGATTTGCCCTACTACGCCAACCGGTTGGTATGCAGTAAATTCTTGCTCTTGTAACTTAGCCCAACCAGCATGATGATAAAAATGGCGTATTGCTTGCGGCACATCTGCATCGCGAGATTCGCGAATAGGCTTGCCGTTATCGAGAGTTTCTAGCACGGCAAACAAGCGCGCATGCTTCTGCAAGCCTCTGGCTAGTGCATAAAGCACTTTAGCTCGTCCCATACCGCCTATGGCTTGCCATCCGGCTAAAGCATTTCTTGCGGCAGCAACAGCTGTATCAACGGTATTACTATCGGCCAGCTCAATGGTAGCCAAGTTAGCATCTGAAGCAGGATTGGTCACAGCCATTGTTTCAGCATGGCAATCTGCCAGCCACTCACCGTTGATAAAATGACCAAAGTGAGCGTTTTGTTGGGCCAGCCAGGCTTCGGCTTCGGCAGCACTTTCTAGGGCACTGCTATAGTCTAAATTTTGAAATTCTTGCATAAGTGTCATAGTGGCCTAGCCCATTGAATGTCGGTAAGCAGCGGAGTAATAGCCACTCGCATAGTGATCAAGCTGGCGCTCTATGTCGCCTAGTAAACTAGACGCACCAAAACGGAATAAGTCCGGTTGCAACCAGCGCTCGCCTAGCTCTTCTTTCATCATGGTCATATATAACAATGCGGTCTTGGCATCGCTAACACCACCAGCAGGTTTAAAACCAATCTGATAACCCGTCATATCTAAATAATCACGAATAGCCCGCACCATAGTGAGACTCACTGGCAAGGTGGCATTCACGCTCTCCTTACCCGTGGAGGTTTTGATAAAGTCAGCCCCCGCCATCATACAAACCATGGAAGCCTTGGCGACATTGGTAAGGTTACCTAATTCGCCAGTAGCTAGTATGGTCTTAATATGGGCGTCACCACAGGCCTCACGCATAGCTTTAATTTCGTCGTATAAGCCACGCCAGTTGCCTTCTAGCACCTGGCGACGGCTAATGACGATGTCAATTTCATCGGCACCATCAGCCACCGAGCAGCTAATTTCTTGTAAACGTAACGGCAAAGGCGATAGGCCTGCTGGAAAACCGGTAGACACTGCAGCCAAGTGTACGCCAGAGCCATCAAGAGCCTGAGACGCAGCTTTTAGCATATCGTGATAAACACACACAGCTGCAGTGCTCACCTGCCAATCCCCCATACCTAATTGCTCACGCAGTTTTTTGCTCAACGGATGCTTGGCTTTCTCACACAAGCGACGTACTCGAGCTTCCGTATCATCACCTGACAAGGTGGTTAAATCAATTAAGGTAATGGCTTTCAAAAGCCATGCGGCTTGCTGTTGCTTTTTAATACTACGGCGGTTGCCATAACTAGCGGCACGACGTTCAGTAGCACTGCGGTTAACCCGCATACCGGCAAAACAATCTGCATCAAAGGCCAAACCAGGATTACGCACAACGCCGTGGGCATTGCCTCGTGCTGGGCTATGACTATTTTGTTGCCCGTTTGTTTGATTATGCAGGGCCACAACAGGCGCACTGGACACAGACTGTGTCATGCTTAACTCTCCTCAATGGTCAGCAGCGCTTTGGCTGTGACCTCGTCCATAACTAGATCCGTCAGCAATTGCGAACGCAAAGCTGACAAGATAGCTGTTTCTTTGCCTAATCCAGCCACCACGGCCATAACGCGCTTATTTGCCATATCTTCGGCATCAATACCTAAGGCGTGATGATTTACTGGACTATCCACAGCCTGGCCGTGAGCGTCATAGAAACTACCTATCAAGTCACACACGGCACCTGCCCCACGCAACTCTTCTAGGTCATCATCACTGACTAGGCCAACACTGTTTAAATAATGGTTGTTTTTAAGTGCACCAATGCCTACTACGTATAAATCGGCATCACGAGCCAACTGCAGGCTATCTTGCACACTAGGCTGTGACATCAGCATGTCACGTTCTTGGTCATCTTTGGCTAGATAAGGCATGGGCATAAAGTAACCCTCACCACCAGTACGCTCGACTAAGGAATGCACTACATCTAGACGGTTAGCCGAAAACTTGCGGGTAAAACTACCAGATACGGAGGCGAACACGAGGTCAGAGCGGCTCATGGTAGGTAACCGCTCAGCCATGGCAGTGAGGGAACGGCCTTTACCAATACCCACATGAGAACCCGCAGGCAGCTGCTCTAATAGCTTATGGAAAAAACAGGCGGCACCGGCACCAACTTCGTTGAAACCGCGTAGTTCATTATGCTGATCATCATCGGACAGTGGCACTATCAAACATGATTGCAAACCAAAACGCTGGATAAGAGTTTCTTCCATGGCCGTACAGCTAGCGGCCGCACCTTCAATAAATATTTTCACCATACCCAATTGCTGGGCCTGCTGAATTAAACGGTGTGCCTTAACAGGAGAAACTTGTAGGCGTTTGGCGACTTCGCCTTGGGTGTATCCACCAATATAACTTAACCACGCCGCCCTTGTTGCCAAGTCGAGTTGTTCGGAATCGATGGACTTATTGTTTTTATCGCTCATGGCGAAAAATATTACATCAGATGAAAAATATTTTCAATCGCTGAAAATTATTTCACCATGATTGAAATCATTACCTACGCAAAGTCGAGCTTTGCGCAGGCGACTATAAATATCTTTAAGCTGTTGGGATGCCATTAGGTCCTAAACGATCATTTACCAAAGCCACCCAAATACTGGCAGCAACGGGAATCAAACCGTCATTAAAATCATAGCTAGGGTTGTGCAGTGCACAAGGCCCTAGGCCGTGCCCAGCATCACGGTGTTCACCATCACCATTGCCAATCATCAAATAACAACCCGGCTTTGCTTGTAAAAAGAAGCTAAAGTCTTCAGACCCCATAGTTGGAGTAAACGCTGCCACTCTCTCAGCACCCACCACCTGCTCCGCTACTCGAGCAGCATGCTCAGTTTGCGCGACATGGTTCACAGTTGCTGGATAAGCGCGTTCAAAATGCAGTTCACCGCGACTGCCAAAAGCGCTACATAGTTCCGCCGTCAACTTAGCCATACGCTCTTCTACCATAACCAAGTTTTCTTCGGTAAAGCAGCGCACTGTACCTTCCATGACACAGGTATCGGCAATAATATTTGTTGCGTCACTAGCCACAATCTTTGTAGTTGATAGGACTACTGCCTCCAAAGGCGCCGTATTACGACTAACGATAGACTGAAAGGCCTGCACTAGATGAGAGGCAACCAACAAGCTATCAACGCCTAGGTGCGGCATCGCAGCGTGAGTACCTTTACCTGTGATGGTTACCTTAAATTCGTTAGCAGATGCCATCACGGGGCCAGGCGCTAGAGCAACGTGACCTTCGGGGTAACCTGCCCAGTTATGGTAGCCATATATTTCATCAATAGAAAATCGTTCAAACAGGCCATCATCCATCATAGCTTTAGCCCCACCACCGCCTTCTTCAGCTGGTTGGAAAATCAAATATAAGGTGCCAGCAAAATCACGATTCTGGTTAATGTAGTCAGCTGCTGCCATTAGGCTAGCGGTATGACCGTCATGACCACAGGCGTGCATCTTGCCGGCATGAGTACTGGCGTGGGAAAAGTTGTTTTCTTCTTGCAGCGGTAGTGCATCCATATCGGCACGAATAGCTAAACCAGGCCCGTCTTGGTTGCCTTTAATGACACCTACTACACCCGTTTTACCAATACCTTCATGTACTTCAATGTCACGCTCTTTTAACCATTGCACGACAACAGCTGCGGTACGCTCTTCTTCATAACCCAATTCTGGGTGGGCATGTATATCGCGTCGTAAAGCTGTGTAAGTAGCTGCTTTTGCAGTCAGTTCAGGTATTAAATTCATGGTCTTTGGCACCTATAATTTTGCAGTCGCCCTTTGTAGCAGATTTCACGCCCAGTTGAAACCTTGATAAAAGCAACGGTAACTTGATCGAAATCAATTAAAGACAATAAATGACCGCTAGCACTCACCACCTCCACCTCGCTCCCTTGCATGGGGCGAGTCCTTGCAGCAGACTGAACCAGACTAACTAAATTTGGCTAACGGCTCGCACAGCGCTAACCGCACTAGTTGTAAACCTTAACCTGTTATTGAATTATGGAACAGGAATGCCCCAGTGAAAGATAAAAGCATACAACCAATAGACCATGAAAAGGTCATGCGTGAAGACGATTTCATCGTTTCCAAGACTGACCCAAAAGGACGCATTACATACGGCAACCGCATTTTCTTTGAATTTGCTGGTTACACTGAGGAAGAGATTCTTGGCGTACAACACAACGTTATTCGCCATCCCGACATGCCACGCTGCGTATTCAACCTATTGTGGGTTCGCATTAATGCCGGCGAAGAAATTTTTGCGTATGTAAAGAACATGAGTAGAGACGGCAGTTACTACTGGGTTTACGCCAATGTAACGGCCAGCCTAGACATCAATGGTAACATCGTTGGCTTCTACTCGGTACGTCGTAAACCAAGTGCTGCCGCCATGGAAATTATCCCGTCTGTATATGCAGCCCTGCTTGCTGAAGAACAGAAGCACCCTGCTAAAGACCAGATTGCTGCAGGCACTGCTGCACTGGAAGCCAAATTAAATGAATTGGGAGTTAGCTATGACCAGCTCGTCTACCAGCTCCAAGGTTAATTGGCCAAGTATGCTGTTACTTATTACCGTTCTTGCCACTATTGCTGCCAGCATTTGGTATCCCAATATTTGGTTACAAGGCGGTTTAGCGGTTATCGCCCTTATTGCCTTTGCCATGCAGCAACAAGACCAACAGCGTCAGCAAAAAATGCTGAGCAAAATTAAAAACTTTACTCACGATGTAGTGAATGGCGATATTGAAAGCCGTATCACTAACATTGGTGAAATTGATGAACTAGGCGAAATAGCCTGGAACTTCAACGAAGCGATGGACCAAGTTGAAACGGTAATGCGCGAATGTAATGCCTTTGCCTTGAAAGTTCAGCAAGGCAACTATGAGCGTAAAGCGCTACCTAATGGTTTGCGCGGCATGTTCCCGAGAACGTTAGATAACATTAACGCCAGCCTAGAAAGCATGACTGACACCATGCATAGCCTAGAAGACGTTATGGCTAAAGTTGGCCGTGGTGACTTTGCTGGCCGCATGAATCCAGAAAGAGATGGTGCCATTGCTAACACCGTCAACCAAGCTGTTATCCAAGTGAATGACATGTTTATAGATATCGGCGAAGTTATGCAAACCGTCGCTCAAGGTGACTTTAGCCAACGTGTTACTGCTTCGGGCGAAGGCCAATTAGAAGTCCTTAAGAGTAATATAAATGCCAGCGTCGAAGCAATTGAATCAGCGATTGACGAAACCGCGCAAGTTGCTGAAGCCATGGCGAACGGCGATGTTACCCACCGTATCAATGGTAACCATGCAGGCCGACTAAACGATCTTAAGTCTTCGTTGAACCGTTCCCTTGAACGTTTGCAAGATACCCTTGCCAACATCATGACCAACGCCAACCTTGTTGGTACCGGTGCTCGTGAAATTAGCCAAGGTAGTTTGCAGCTATCAGAACGCACCAATGAGCAAGCGGCAAGCCTGGAGGAAACAGCAGCTAGTATGAACGAAATGGCTTCTACTGTTGAAGCCAACGCCTCCAACGCCACACAAGCTGATACTCTAGTACAAGATAGCCGCATAAAGGCTGAACAGAGTGTAGCCGTTGTGCAGACCGCTGTTACCGCGATGGATCAAATTAGTGAGTCCAGCCAAAAGATCGCCGACATCATCACCTTGATTGATGGCATTGCCTTCCAGACTAACCTATTGGCACTGAACGCGTCTGTTGAAGCGGCCCGTGCTGGTGAACATGGCCGTGGCTTTGCGGTAGTGGCCGGTGAGGTACGCACCCTAGCCCAACGAGCTGCAGAAGCAGCCAAAGACATTCGTGGCCTTATCGAGGCTAGTAACACGCGTGTTAATGAAGGTAGCCAACTGGTTAACCAGTCTGGTGAAGCTCTACACGAAATATTTAAATCCATTGCAGCCGTAAGTGATTTGGTTGGCCAGATTAGCCACGCCTCTCGTGAACAAGCCAATAGCATTGGCCAGGTAAACGAAGCCGTTACACAATTGGATAGTGTTAACCAGCAAAATGCGGCTTTGGTAGAAGAATCTACCGCGGCTAGTGATGCCTTGAATAACCAAGCTCAAGATTTGCGTGAACAAATCTCCTATTTCAAGGTGCAGGACGCTCAAATGACTACTACCTATGCGATTGAACAGAGCATGCCAGCAGCACCGGCTAAGCATGAAAACAGCAAGCGTCACGTTCCTGCCCCAGTTGATAGTGATATAGGAGATTGGGCCGAGTTCTAGCCTGGTAGAGAGCAATTAACTGATAGTAATCAAAGCGATTTATAATAAATCGCTTTTTTTGTGCCTAATTCCTTTAATAAAAAATGCAATCACTATTCTTGATAATCTTAGCAGAACCTAATATATTAGACTCAGGTAAGATGCTTTAAACTTACACTACCCACTAAACAATTATTAATGTGGGTAAATTGGCGTTAATACTGAGTATACGGTAGGCGCTCCGCTATTGAGAAACGCAGTAACAAAGCAAGCTAATTAGCAAGCAGGATAACATTGTGAAAGATAAAACCATTGTCCCCACAGACAAAGAATTGGTCATGCGCGAAACGGATTTTATTGTTTCCAAAACAGACACCAAAGGCCGACTCACGTACGGCAATCGCATTTTCAACGAGTTTGCAGGCCTTCGAGAAGAAGAGCTACTAGGCAAACAACACAACATCATTCGCCACCCAGACATGCCACGCGCGGTGTTCAACCTCCTGTGGCAACGCATTCAAAATGGTGAAGAAATTTTCGCTTATGTTAAAAACATGAGCGCCGATGGTAGTTACTATTGGGTATACGCTAACGTTACAGCCAGCCTTGACACCAATGGTCAAATCATTGGTTATTACTCTGTACGTCGCAAACCAAGCGCTAAAGCTATGCAAGTCATCCCCGGCTTGTACGGTGCTCTACGCGCCGAAGAAAACCGTGTACCAGCAAAAGATCAAATTGCTGCCGGTACAAAATTATTACAAGATAAGCTAGCCGAATTGGGAGCCACTTATGATCAGTTTGTTTACCAACTCCAGGGTTAATACACTCGTTGGTGTTGCCGGTCTAAGTATAGTTGGTTCTTTTGCCGCTACTATTTGGTACCCAGACCTATATCTACAGGGTGCCCTTGCAGTGG
>Ga0055584_100005163_pt1 | contig 12805 bp, 10 predicted proteins | sample OSDHelmetaG_FD_58716 | JGI IMG/M metagenome (GOLD analysis project Ga0055584, IMG submission 58716) | Pelagic marine sediment microbial communities from the LTER site Helgoland, North Sea, for post-phytoplankton bloom and carbon turnover... | ecosystem: Environmental > Aquatic > Marine >... | reverse complement strand
TTGTATGGTAATAATGGGTTTGCAGGTGTTGTTAATATAATAAATCCTCTTATAGCTGTAGATAAACCTATAACAGATCAAAATGTAGAAGCAAATTTTGGCTACAGAACATCTGGTGGTGAACTTAAAGGTAGTATCAAAGCTGGACAATCAATTGGAAACTTCACTGCTAGACTAACAGGCAGTGGACTAAGCTCAGGTCCTTATGACTTAGCCAACACCTCAAATAAACAACCAAATTCTTCAAAATTTATGGCATCAGGCGGTGTTGGTTTAACATATAATGATGGTAAGAATTATTTTGGGTTTTCTTTAGATAAACTTGAAGCCGTTTATGGTAACCCTGGTCCTGAAGGTGAGGAAAACATGACATCTTTGAACCCAACTAAGAATACATTTAATTTTCAGTCCTCAATTTCATTAAATAGTGCTTACTTTAATAAGTTTAATCTGCAAGGAACAGTATCAGAATATAATCATTCTGAAAGAACAGGCTCTGGAAATAACCACAATATTAATTTTTTCAGTGATTTATATGAAGTTAAAACCTCACTTAATCATAATTCGTTTATTGAAAATAATAGTGATGGGCTGATTGGGTTCCACTTTCAAAATTATGATCAAGGAGCCTTAGGACAAGAAGAAAGCCATCTTGTGCATACAAGAACATCTAGTTTTGCGTTATTTGCTCTTGAAAGTTTTAATTTTGATTTATTTGATTTAGATGTTGGGGGTCGTTTAGAATCTATAAATTTAAAAAATACCAGTATGGAAAAAGGGTTTTTTCCTGGTGCATTTTCTTCAACAATTAAAAAAGAAATATTTACAAATAATACTGCCTTTGCTGGGTTTGACTTTACTGAGAGAGCACCGAATGCAGTTGAATTATTCGCTAATGGTCCACATCATGCACTAGAACAATTTGAAGTTGGTGATAACAATATGAACGTTGAAACTTCTTACAATTTTTCTTTAGGATATAGTTATAATGATGGTCTTGATACCCTAAAAATTGAAACGTATTACAATTATATTGACGACTTTATTGCAGCAGATAGAGATGGAACTACGACAGCAGTAGAGGGGGAAGATATGAACGATGTTATTTTTTCTCAATATAATGCGCTTTTCACTGGTTTGGAAGTCAGCGGTCAGTACGCTTTTGCTAAAATCGATGATTTTGACATTATTTCAAACTTTATTGTGGATTTTTTGAAAGGTTATAGAACGGCAAATGATAAAGCTTTGTCAAGAATTCCTCAAACAAAGATGAACTTCGGCATCCAGGCTATGAATGAAGATTGGGATGCAAATCTGGCCTATTATCATTATTTCGATAAGGATTTTATAGGACCATTTCAAACAAGAACTGGAGGTCACTCGAGATTAGATTTTGATCTAACACGAGACTTTAACTTTTCTGATCTCTCAGGTCATTTAATGTTTACAGCCTCTAATTTACTAGATACTGTTGGAAGAAACCATCTAGAGTCGAAAAAAGCAAATGTACAATTACCTGGAAGAAGTTTTATGTTTATGGTAAAGATGTTTTATTAATGTTTAGATTCTATTCATCATATGCTTTACTATTTAGCGGGCTTACCCACTTGTTGTGTTGCGGAGTCCCTATTCTCTTAGGCACAATATCTATTCTTACAAATATTGTTTATTTCGAGTCAATTGTAGCAAATCTTAGCATTCTAGAGTCATTCGAGGGTTATTTATTTGCTCTTACAACATTAATGTTTCTATCACTTATATCTTTTGAAATTTATAATAGAAAAATAAAATGTTCTGAATTAACTGACTGTTGTGATGAAGATGAATGTGATGATACTAAAAGAAGAATTAAAACAAACATTGTAATAGCTAGCTTTCTTTATGTTTTGAATAGTTCTGTCTTTTTATCAGAAACTATTTTTTAGTTAATGATCTATAACTGTAAGAAAATAGATAATTTAAACGACTTGAAATTAAGAAAAGGTCAAATAGCTATATTTGAGCGCAAAGTTCCAAAAGGTTTTGATACTTTTTTTAAGAATATTTATGTGTCACCCTTTTCTGTAAGGGGAATTGTAAATAAATATACAACTGAAAAAGATATAAAAAAAATACTTAATCCACAAATATCTGAAAGATTACGAAAGACCGAATTTTATAAAAATTGGTTATTAGATATGAGCAATATATGCAAAGTATTCTGTAAATTTAAAGATGATAAAAAAATAAGCTTTTGGCTTGGAACCCAGAGAGGTTGTAAAAGATATCACGTAGATATGGTTCCGTATAGACTTTTAGTTACATATGCTGGTCAAGGTACCGAATTACTTCCAAACGAAGGTGCAAATCGAAAAGCATTCATCGAAGGCAAATCAAATCAAAGAATTATAAAAAACAAATCTTTTCTTAGTAATTTAAACAAATGGGATGTTGCAATATTTCGTGGAGGTCAAGAAGGGATACTTCATCGAACACCAGAATCTGCATTAAAAGGTGACTCCTCAATTCTTATGAGATTAGACGATAAGTCGTTTTATAACGACATTAATAAAATTAATCATCCTAAAAATTTATATTTAGATTCCTGAGAAAATTTAAATCTTACAATTATGTTTACACCAAATTATTAATGTATCTATCAGTAATATGATTTTCAAAGTATTTAAGATTCAGAGCTTCACCGGTGGTTAACTCTAACAAGGGGTTGATTTTATGAATACTTCCATGACTATGAATATTGGATTTAAGCCATTTTATTATACCTTTAAGGTTACCATCTTCTAACAAAGTATCATAATTGGGTATCTCTTTTCTTATTTTTGCTGCTAATTGCGCTGCAATGAATGCGCCTATGCTATATGTAGGAAAGTAACCAAAATCCCCTCCATACCAATGAATATCCTGCAAACAACCATTCGAGTCATCAGTAATCTCCAGATTCATAATTTTTAAGAACTCTTGGTTCCATAAATCAGGTAAATTTTCTATATTTTCACTTTCTTCGATAATTTTATATTCGATGTTAAATCTATGAATGATATGCAAAGGATAGTGTACTTCATCTGAATCAACCCTAATATAATTTTTCTTAACTAAATTACGAATTTTATAGATTTCTTCTGAACTCCAAAGTTTTGAATTTTTATTCAATTTATTTACTAGTGTTTTATAAATAAAATTACTCAAATGCTTAGATTTTACAATTTGCATTTCAATGAAAAGCGATTGGCTTTCATGTAAAGACATTCCGCCGGCAAAACCTAGAGGTTGATGAGCCCATTTACTTGGTAATCCTTGTTCATATAAAGCGTGTCCAGTTTCATGCATCAAAGCATCAAAACAAGAAAATGAGTCTTCTTTGTTAAACCTCGTTGTAATCCTTATATCGTCTGTACTTCCTCCGCAGAAAGGATGAAGACTTTTGTCAATTCTACCTTTTGAAAAGTCAAAGCCTAATTTCATCATAAAGATTTTTGATAATTCAAATTGATCGTTTTCTGTTAAGAAGTCTTTTAATTGATAATCTTTATTCATTTGCTTTTTTTCAATTAAAGGTAATTTTTTTTTTATAAATTTTTCTATTCTATAAAAAATTTTAAATAAATTTTTAGATTCAAGTGATCTATCGTATTTAGAGAGTAAACAGTCATATTTTTTTTTATTTTTTATTTGAGATAATATTTCTGATTCTTCTTGAATTAAATTGACAAGTTTTTTTAAAGAACCTTTAACAAGGTTAAAATTAGATTTTTCTTTTGCCTCTCTCCAATTTCCCTCGCATTCAATAGATAACTCGGCTTTTTTCTTAATCATTTCGGCAGAAATAGAATTAAAATAATCAAATTTATCCTTCATTAATTCAAAATTTAATTCATCTAATTTACTTAATTTTGATTTATCTACTTTTTTAAACAATTCATTTTTTTTTATTTCACTGAAAATGTTATCTTTGAAATCGTATAATTTTTTAATTTGTTTTACTCTTTGTTTTCTTGATTTTACGGGCATATATGTAGCCATGTCCCAACTTAATAACCCATTGATATCGTTTATTAAGCTATATTCTTCATAGAGATTCTTTAGTTTTAGATACGGCATAGAACTGTTAATAATGATTTATATAATATAGGTACTAAGTTATTGGAAATTAATTATCACCAACGAATATATGATTCTTAAATAATCCTTTTTCTTTTGATCCATCTTTCCTAATCATTTCACCATTTCCGTTGAACATATTATTTTTAAATTCTCCTTCGTATTTATCACCATTTTGATAAATAAGTACTCCCAACCCTTCCTTAACACCATAACTAAATTCGCCAGTAAATTTATCTCCATTTGAGAAAATTTGGGTACCTTTACCATGAGGAAGATCATTTTTATAATGTCCAATATATTCTTCTCCGTTAGAGAATTTTGCCTGTCCCTCACCATCAAATAAACCATCTTTAAAATTTCCTTCATACTCATCACCATTTGAAAATGAAAATTTCCCTTTGCCATTTTGAATTCCATTACTAAATTCTCCTATGTATATATTTCCATTTAAATAAAGATATGTACCTTTGCCATGATATTTATAGTTTTGTATTTCACCAACATATTTTTCTCCATTTTTATGAACAATGGATCCGGAGCAATGTTTACTATAATCACCGTTACATTTGGGTAAATTTGCACTATAACTATGATTTATAAAAATAAAGAAAAATAGTATAAATTTAAAAATTAAAGTCATATAAATAACTTAGTAAAGCTTTCGTAAAAGTCCATAAGTAGTTATAATAGATTTCAATAATAAATAAAAAATCGCAGACTTAATATATAAATTTTTAGTCAAGTAATTATGTTTAATTTTATAATTTTAGATAATATGTTATAATTCAATAATTATGAAACATAAAAGTATTTTACAAATTAAAAGTTTAGAATACGAGGTTGATAAACAAAAAATTATTAAAGGAAATAGCTTTGATATAAATCATAAAGAACATCAGCTAATTTTAGGGAATTCAGGTTCAGGTAAAACTACACTTTTGAATTTGATGTCAGGTTTATTAAAACCTTCTAGTGGTGAAATTTTATTTGAAGGGGTTAAATACTCTACTTTAAATGAAAATAACTTAGATAGTTTAAGAGCAGAAAATTTTGGCTTTATTTTCCAGAAATTAAATCTTATAGAATATTTAAGTATTAAAGAAAATTTAGCTTTAGTTAAAGACAAATTAAATTCTTGTGATGTTGAGAAAATGATTGGCGAACTTGGTCTTTCTGAAAAAATTAACCAAGAGGTTAAAAATCTTAGTTTTGGGGAGGCGCAACGCGTAGCGATTGCAAGAGGAGTGATAAACAATCCAAAAGTAATCTTTGCTGATGAACCAACTTCAGCTTTAGATGATTCAAATACTGAGATAGTAATGAAAATGATTTTCGATTATGTTAATAAAAATAATTCAACCTTAGTTGTTTGCACTCATGATGATCGAGTTAAAAAATTTTTTTCAAACGCAATGGTAATCAAATAATGAGCGATTTAAATTTTGTGTTGTTATCATTGAAGTCAAGATTCTCAAGCACAATCCTTGCGATTTTATTAACAACCTTTGGGATATCAATAAGTATTATTTTAGTTCAATTTGAAAATCATATTAAAAATAGACTTAACAATGATGGAAAAAAAATAGATATTGTTGTTGGAGCAAAAGGAAGTCCTCTGCAAATTGTTTTATCCTCTATTTATCACATAGATCTTCCTACAGGAAACATCCCCTTTAGTTCTCTAAAAACAATATCAGAAGATCAGCTTGTTGAGAAAGTTATCCCTTTAGCACTAGGTGATAATTGGAAAAATAATAGAATTGTAGGAACTACACATGAATATATAGAACACTATGGTGCAAAATTAGATAAGGGAAGAAATTGGCGAAAAGTATTTGAGGTTGTAGCAGGTTCATCAGTCAAAATAAATTTAAATCAAGAATTTTCTGGATCTCATGGATTAGTAGATAGCAATAATCTACATGATCATGAAAAATATAGAGTTGTTGGGATTTTAAAACCAACAGGTACAGTTTTAGATAGATTGTTATTGACATCCCTGAGGTCAGTATTACAAATTCATGGGCAAGATATTAAGAATATTGAACAACATAATCATAAGCATGATACGCATGAACATGAGGAACATAAACATGATAAGCATGAACACGATAAACATGAACATCAGCTAGATGAAAATAAGCATAAAACTGATAATCATGATCATCACAATGAGCACAAGGATAATTCTGTAAATAATAATCAAAGCTTTATCGAACCAGAAATCACATCATTATTAATCACTACAAAAAGTCCTATAGCTAATATTAATCTTCCCAGATCAATTAATAAAGAAAGTCAATTACAAGCTGCTAATCCAGCTTTCGAAATCACAAGACTATCTGCTATGTTAGGACTAGGCTCTAAGAGTTTTAAACTATTATCAATTATAATCATGCTAATAGCTGTATTGAGTATATTTACTGGACTAGCAAGTAATTTTGAAAATAGACTTCGTGATTTAGCGATTTTAAGAGCCATTGGATATTCAAAAGCACGAGTTTTTAAAATTATTTCTCTTGAAGGAATTATAATAGTAATTTTTGGAATAATAATGGGTCTTTGCTCAAGTTTTTTAGTGTTCAACTTCCTTGTAGATATGATTGCTCCATTAAATAACTCTAATGCGAAATTTAAATTTTCAATTGATATATTTATTATAATATTTCTAGTATTTTTGGCGGGTCTTTTTGCAGCTTTATTTCCTGCTTATAAAGGTGCAAAAGTAAGTGTTGCAAAACAAATAGCTCGATAATAAATTATATAATATATAATTACCTAAATGAGTTTTAAATTGATTCATAAATTTTATCTAATTTTAGTTTGTTTGTTCTTACTACCAGTTTTTTCGTCTAGCTCCTTAGACCAAGAAAGCATTGATAATGATTTCATGGAACAACAAAAAGAATTATTAAATTATATCGATGATTTTACAACGCTACCTAAAGGTGGAACCTCCTGGGATATTTTTGGTGAAACTCAGATGAAGGAGTATTCCTTCAATGATGAAGATGGTGATGAATATATTGGTTATCGTCCTATATTTTCAGATCAGATTTTAAAACTCGACTCTCAAAATATATTAGTTCAAGGTTATATGTTTCCATTAGAGCAAAATGATGAGCAGGGTTTGTTTTTATTAGGTCCTTTTCCGTTAAGTTGTCCTTATCATCCTCACACCCAATCAAATTTACTGATAGAGGTTCATGCAAAAAAACCTGTGATTTTTTCCTATGATGCTGTAAATATTAAAGGAAAGCTTGAGTTAGTGGCAAAGGATGACCAATATAATATGTTTTATCGTCTGAGAAATGCAGAATTAGTAAAAAACTAATTAATCTTTGTACTTCTCATTCTCTTTCTTTCATTAGAATCTAAATATTTCTTTCTTAATCTAAGATTTTGTGGTGTGACTTCAAGTAATTCATCCTCTTTAATATTTGAAATCATTTCTTCAAGACTCATTTTTACTGGTGGAGTTAATACAACTGCCTTATCAGTCCCAGAGGCTCTTACATTTGTAAGTTGTTTACCTTTAAGTACATTAATCTCTAAATCGTTGTCTTTATTATGTTCTCCGACTACCATACCTGAATATACCTTTGTTTGAGGTTCAATGTACATAATACCTCTATCCTGTAAATTGAAAATTGCATATGCAACAGCTGAACCTATATCAGTGGAGATTAATGATCCATTCTTTTTCTCTACTATGTCTCCTTTAAAAACTTCATAGGAATGGAAAACTCTATTCAAGACTCCGGTTCCTTTTGTTTCTGTTAGAAATTTACTTTGATATCCAATCAAACCTCTTGAAGGAGCTTTAAAAATAATTCTGGTTTTAGCAGAATTAGAAGTTTTCATTTCTATCATCTCTGCTTTTCTTTTATTCATTGAGTTAATTACACTACTCGAAAACTCTTCATCTAGATCAATCGTAACTTCTTCTATTGGCTCAAATTTAGTAAAATTTTCCTCCCTTATGAGAACCTTTGGTCTAGATACAGATAACTCAAAGCCCTCTCTTCTCATTGTTTCAATTAAAACTCCAAGTTGTAATTCCCCTCTGCCACCGATTTCAAATGAATCTTTTTTTTCATTTTCTTTAAAAGTTATGGCCACATTAGTTTCTGATTCAGCAATTAATCTTTCTCTAATGATATTAGATGTAACTTTTTTCCCTTCCTGGCCAGCAAAAGGGGAGTTGTTAACTGTAATTGTTATAGACATTGTTGGTGGATCTATCGGCGTAGACTTGATTGGTTTATTAATCGACAAGTGTGAGATTGTATCAGAGACAGAACATTTTGTTAATCCTGCTATACAAATTATGTCACCAGCTCTAACTTCACTAACAGGGACTCTTTTATTACCTTCAAAAGTCAATAATTTTGTTAACCTACCATTTTCTATGATATCTCCTTGAAGATTTATTGCTTTTACAGAATCATTAACTTTTGCTGAACCACTTTCAACCTTTCCAGTTAAACATCTTCCTAAAAAAGGGTCTGAGTCTAAAAGAGTTGTTAGCATTGCAAACGGTTCATTAATATTTAAATTTGGTTCAGGAACATTAGAAATAATTAAATCTAATAATTGTGATAAATCTTTTTTTTCCTCATTTATTTCTCTTACACACCAACCATCTTTACCTGATGCATATAAAATTGGAAAGTCAAGTTGTTCATCTGTTGCATTTAAGGATACAAATAAGTCAAAAACTTCATCTAAAACTTCATTAGCTCTACTATCTTTTTTATCAATTTTATTTATTATAACTATTGGTTTCAAGCCTTGAGAAAGTGCTTTACCTAATACAAATTTTGTTTGTGGCATTGGACCCTCTGAAGCATCAGTAAGTAAGATTACTCCGTCAGCCATACAAAGTACGCGTTCTACCTCACCTCCAAAATCTGCATGACCTGGAGTATCAATAATATTAATTTTTGTTTTTTTCCAAATTATTGATGTAGGTTTTGCTAAAATAGTAATTCCTCTTTCTTTCTCAAGGTCTCCACTATCCAGAAGTCTTTCTTCAATTTTTTCATTATTTCTAAACATTCCACTTTGTTTAAAAATTGAATCAATTAATGTTGTTTTACCATGATCAACATGAGCAATAATGGCAATATTTCTAATCTGTGAATACATTTTTCTACTTTAAATAAATAATTTTATCTGAGGGTTATTTTAAGTCTTAAGAAATTATAATTTACTAACTTATTTTTAATTGATAATTACCATTTAATCAATTTTTTCAAAATTTTTAGGACATTTTATTTTAATATCATTTAAAATTAGCTTATCCTGTCCGTTAATTGTATTATATATACATATCTTTTGGTTGTTTTGTAAATAGGATTTAGCTAAACCCATTCCCATAGGTCCAGAAAATGTTCTAATATTGGAAATTTTTTGTTCATGTTGTAAAATTCTTCCTTTAAGAAGATTCCAAAAATCTTTATAATCTTTTTTCTCAAAGTTTCGTAGACTAATAAATTTTGCATGTTGATCCTTATTTGTAGGATCAATTTTTATACCCCATAATGATTTATAATCATATGGAAGTTTCCCGTACCTTAAATCAGCAATAACATTATCAAAATCTGGATGTAAAAAAATGTAATCTTGTGAAAAAAATGAGAATCTTCTTATATCTTGTCTTTGTTTTGAACCTTCATCTAATTCTGGGTAAATAGTTTCTTTATTAATTACTCTTATTTTAGTTCCGTCTATTAGTTTTGGTTTTGATAAGATTGTCTTATACACTGCATCAATAAAATAGTATCCGTTAAATTGATAGATAGTTCTCCAAAGAATATTATTTCCAATAGTTGGATTAAGGAGAATGCGTTCGGTTTCATGACCTCTGTCTTTTGAAGTATTAAGAACAAAGGATTTTACTTGTTGATACTGAATAATACATACCAATAAGTAAGAAAAAGATAAAGTAATTCCAAGTCTCATAAATTTTGTTGATTTGTAAATTATACATAAGAAAAAAAAAATAATAATTATAAATGTAAATATAGGGTCTATAATTGATATTATATTCCATGATACTCTTACATTTAAGAGTGGCCATAAAAGTGATGTTCCATAGCTTGTACATGCATCCAATAATCCATGAGATAAAACACCAACGAATGAATAAATATAAATAAATTTAAAGCGAGTATATTTTTTCAAAATTGGAGTTATTGAGAATGCAGTTAATAAACTTATAAGCGGCACAAAAAACAATGAATGTGTAAAATGTCTATGATATTCAATAGAAAGCAATGAATCTTCTTCAGATCTTATTAAAATATCTAAGTCTGGAACTAACCCACCAACAAGACCACAAAAAGCTGCTACCCTTAGATTTTTTTTATTAGATACTGCAGAAGCAAGACTTGCTCCCAATATACCTTGAGTTATTGGATCCATTTTTGTACTTTTTAATTATTATTATTCAATATATATTTTTTTTAAGTTTTAGTAAAAAGAATCAAAGGATCATAAACGTTACAGATATAAAAAACTAAAATCCCAATGAATCCAGACAAGAACAAGTAATAAAGTAATGGTATGATTGTAATGCGTATAACATCACCTTCCCTATTTACTAAACCAACGGTTGCAGAAGCAGCTACGACGTTATGAATGGCAATCATATTACCTGCAGCTGCACCAACACTTTGTAATGCCACCATTAATGCTCCAGATAATCCTAATATTTTAGCAGTCTCAAATTGAAACTGGCTCAACATTAAATTACTGACTGTATTTGACCCAGCAATAAAGGCTCCAACTGCTCCTATTGTTGGTGCAAAAAAAGGATAAACTTGACCGAAAAAATTAGACATTCCTTGAGCCATAGCTATTGGCATACTTATTAATTCATTTGAATTAACACCAGAGTTAATCATTATTCTAACTAAAGGTACTGTAAAAATTAAAACAAAACCTGCACTGAACAAACTTCTTGATGAGTCTTTAATTGAACTTGAGATTTTATCTAGATTCATTCTATGCATAAAAAAAGTTATAATGCAGACAAAAAGCAAGATACCACCGGGTAAATATAATCCGGAGAAATTAGCATTTATATCAATTTCATTTAAAATATTTTTAAATTCAAATGTTACAGATAGTAGAATTGTTTTTAGATAATCATTTGTTCTGGATAAGACTAATAAAATAGCTAAGAGTATGTATGGAGTCCAGGCATTGATACTACTTATATTTCGTACATTTTGAATTTTTTCTTCAACATTAAAACTTCCTTTCCAGTTATCTGGCCATTCTGAAATCGTTGGGAATTCCCAGGTATCTTTAGGGATAAGAAATTTTTTACTTGCAGTAATTGTTACAATAGTTAGCCCTATTAAGCCGCCGATAATTGAAGGAAATTCTGGACCTATGAATATGCCTGCAATTAAATATGGAATGGTAAAACTCAATGCTGCAAAAATACAAAATTTAAATATTGAAAGTCCTTCAGTCCATGATTTATTGGAGCCGAAAAATCTAGTCATTATCATAACAAGGAGTAATGGCATTAAGGTTCCACAAATTGCATGTATTAAAGCAACTTCACTAACAATTATATTAAAGAATGATTCCCAAGAGGAACCAATTTCAATTAAATCTTTTGTTATACCAGTTTTATCAAGACCACCTTGAACACCAACAATTAATGGGGTTCCTACTGCACCAAAAGAAACAGGAGTAGATTGAATCATCATTCCAAAAATAACTGCAGCAAGTGTTGGAAATCCAATAGCTACCATTAAGGGTGCCGCTATTGCTGCAGGAGTTCCAAAACCAGATGCACCTTCAATAAAACAACCGAGAAGCCAAGCAATAAGTATTACTTGAACACGTCTATCATCACTTATATTACTGAAATTCTGACGAATAGTTTTTATAGCACCGGAGTATATAAGTGTATTAAGCAACATTATTGCACCAAAAATTATCCATAAAATACTAACGGTTATTACTAATCCTTGAAAGGTAGAAGCTAATATACGATTAAAAGTCATACCCCAAAAGTAATAGCCAATAATAAATGTAATTACATATATAATAGGCATTATTATTTTAGCAGAAATTTTAAAGCCAACTAAAAGAATACCAGAAAGAAGAATTGGCATAAAAGCTAAAAAGGCTAATAAACTGATGCTAAAATTATTTTCCAAAATTAAAAAATTATGATTACTTTTCTTATATTAAATATTAAAAGGTATAAATGTCTAGCCTTAGAAATTTAAAAAAAATATAATTATTTTTTAAATTTTTTTTTTAATGAATCTCTAGATTTATAAGGATTATTTTTTTTAAAAGATTGTTTTCCTTTGCTAATTGAGTCTTCTTTAAATTTTTTTCTTTTGTTTTTAATATTTTGTAACTTTTTTTCATTAAAAGACTGATTTTCTTTAATTTTTATACTTTTTTTATTTTTATTCTTTTTAGCAAATAATTCTTTTTTTAGAATTTTTTCAGTGCTAGTTTTATCTTGTCTTTTTTTGTTATTAATAAATTCTGTTTTATTATTTTTTTCGTTATATTTAAATTTATTTTTTACCTTTTTACTTTCACCTTTTTTTTTTGAGGTGTATTTAATTTTAGGTTCATTATCATTTCTAGTATCTTTTTTTTTAAATTGAAAACCTCTATCTTTAGAATTTTTCTTATTTTTAAAGTATTCATCTTTTGA
>Ga0055584_100005162_pt1 | contig 12810 bp, 11 predicted proteins | sample OSDHelmetaG_FD_58716 | JGI IMG/M metagenome (GOLD analysis project Ga0055584, IMG submission 58716) | Pelagic marine sediment microbial communities from the LTER site Helgoland, North Sea, for post-phytoplankton bloom and carbon turnover... | ecosystem: Environmental > Aquatic > Marine >... | reverse complement strand
CCAACCAGTATCGAACCACTCTGGGGCATTCAACTCGATCCCACCAAACCACAAACGCCCGCTCTATATCAAACACAGCGCTCCCTAGCACCTGCCCTGCGCGATTCGTTTATGACCATGTTATTAGGGCGCAACTTCTAAACGCATAAACGGACTCAGTCAACGCGTTCAACAAGTTCTATTTTATAATGAGTAACACATTGGGGGGATTGTTCGGCGCAGTGAAGAACTGCGCTCCTTCCGCGATAATTTTTACGAATCAGCCCTCGTTATGGGCCGCATCTTCTAACGCGTTTTTCAGCTGGGGGATTTCTTCACATGCCCTTATCAGCGCGAGGCGGGCTCCCTCTAAATCCCACGCATCGACGGCCATTTCTACTTCTTTGAAATAAGGTCCAAAAGCTGCCCGCAAAAGGCTGGCCGACTGGTGAAAAATATCCAGCGCATTGCCATCATTTGCGGCCAACATATCGTGCAGTTTATTGCTTGTGCCGATGATATCTTGCCAGTCGATTACTTCGACTATCTCGCTGTTATTTTCCTCTTGCTCCAGCTCTGGCGGGAGCCCTTGCTTAATATTGCTAATCGTCGTTGCGAGCACACTATCAAGGGTCAATAACAAGCCTTCAATATCACCTTCTCCATCTCGTATCGAATCCTCGACCTGTCCCGCTTTCTCCTGAACATCGGTCGCCCCAATCGTACCTGCCATCCCCTTGAGAGAATGGGCTGCGCGCTCGGCGTTCTCTCGCTCATTTTGCGCCAAGGAGAAGCGGATCGTCCCGACGGTTTCCACCTCTCCACTCTCGACAAATTGGCGAAGAAGCCGTACGTAAAGCTCTCGATTCCCCAGCACTCGCCCCATGCCTTCCTCGACATTGATTCCCGCAATACCGAAGCCAGCGTTCGACCCTGTTGTTTCTGCCTCTGATGACTCAACAACAAGTTCCGCTTCGCCTTTTGGCGCAGCGGGCCTGTGTTCGACAAAACGCAGCAAAGAGCTAAACAAAGTAGCGGGGTCAATCGGTTTGGCTATGTGATCGTTCATGCCCGCCTCGCGCGTCTTCTGGCGATCGCCCTCCATCGCATTGGCCGTCATCGCCAAGATCGGCAAAGACTTAAAACGAGGGTCTTTGCGAATCTCTTGTGTGGCAGTGACTCCGTCCATCACTGGCATTTGCATATCCATTAGCACGACGTCATACTCTTTTTCGCCCACCATGCGAACAGCTTCTTGGCCATTTTCGGCGAGATCCACTTCCAAGCCGCCTTCTTTTAACAGTTCCATGGCAACCTGCTGGTTTAACTCGTTGTCTTCGACGAGGAGAATCTGTGCCCCCGTAATCGTGCCGATATGGGCCGCCCAATCGTCCCGCGCGATGTGTTCCTCGGCGACAGCGCCACCCAGAACACGCACGGCAGCATCGAATAAGTGCGACTGGGTAACGGGTTTAACAAGCGCTACTTCTATGCCAACTCGTTCAGCGGCTTCCATCACTTCGGCGCGACCATACGCCGTAACCATAATTTTCTCTGGCTGCTTTTTTAGCTCTAACGCGGCAATCTGCCGCCCAGTCTCCACCCCATCTATTCCATCGAGTTTCCAGTCGAGAAAAACAATATCGTAGGGATCGTCGCCGCTGTTCTGATCGCGCACCGCAACAACGGCCTCCTCGCCTGCGCTGACTACGTCCACTCTGAACGTCATCGTCATCAGCATCGAAGACAGGATTTCACGAGCGTGTTCGTTATCGTCGACGACGAGCACCCGGCGCTCCCTCAGATCGGGCGTCGGAATCAGATTGCGCTCGCGCAGCGCGCTCTTTTTGAGAGCGGCCGTAAACCAAAAAGTGCTACCTTGACCCAAGCCGCTAGAGACACCGACTTCTCCCCCCATCAGCTCGACTATATTCTTTGATATGGCAAGGCCCAGCCCCGTGCCGCCGTACTTCCGCGTCGTTGATGCATCGGCCTGCGAGAAAGACTTAAAGAGCTTGTCTTGCTGGTCTTGGGTCATGCCGATCCCAGTGTCTTGTACCTCGAAACGCACGAGTAAGTCGCGGGCGTTCTCTTTTAAGATTTGGGCGCGTACGACAATCTCGCCGACTTCGGTAAACTTGACCGCATTGTTGGCGAAGTTGATCAGAACCTGCCCTATGCGCAGCGGGTCGCCCAACAGATGTCGCGGCAGTTTAGCATCGAGGTCAAAAATCAGCTCAAGCCCTTTGGCCGACGCCTTCTCTCCCACTAGACTGCCGACATTATCGAGCACCTCCTCAATGCGGAAATCCACCTCTTCGACGTCGAGTTTACCAGCTTCGATCTTTGAGAAATCGAGAATATCGTTGATAATGCCGAGTAGGTGCTGCCCCGAGCTATGGATCTTACTGACGTAGTCTCTTTGTTTGCTGTCGAGTTTCGTGCGCAGCGCAAGGTGCGCCATACCTATAACCGCATTCATCGGCGTGCGAATCTCGTGGGACATATTGGCTAGAAAATCGGCCTTTGTCTGCGCCGCAGTCTCAGCCTCTATGCGCGCCTGGTCTATCGACCTCGTCATCTGGTTAAACGTGCGCACGATAATTAACATCAGTGCAAAACCAATGAGAATGGCAAGGCTGCCAACGACGGTCACCAAGTAGACACCGTACTGGTTGCGCGCCTGTAATTGGGGACCAATCGAATCCTGCACCCCTTTTATGTCCAGTTTTACATTTTCGACATCGCGGGCAACCTCAGGACCGAGACGATCCAAGGTGTTTTTGATAATCTCGTTGCGGGCAAAGATGATGACTGACAGCTCGGCAAAGGTCGTGGTATAATCTTCAAAAGCCAGAGAAACAGATGCATGCATCTCCCGCCGATGTTCGTTCCCGAGTTCCTTGTCGAGAATACTCAGCCTTTTTTCCACCGCGATAAATTCTCGGTTCACTCGATCGACGGATCGTTGGTCATTATTGACCAAAAACTTGGCGACATAGAGACGCGCCAGCAGCAAGTGCTTCATCGCCAAGCCGGCGTGGAACGCGGCCGCCATATCATCGCTCTCCTCCGCCGAGGTCATAATGGCCGTCAGATTAGACTCCATATACGGACCGCGCACGTCGAGGACCTTAAAAACTGCATCATTTCGCCGCTCCCGATAGTCGACCACTTTATCAAATGCTTCGACGTATTCCTTTAAATGATCACTGACCAAGTCAATCTGCCGCGCGCGCTCGGGATCGGAAATCTCCTTCTGTGCCTCTTCGAGGAAACCGGACATTTTGCGATAATAGTCGGCGTACTCCTGCAAATCTTTATAACTACCCGTAATGATGAAATCCTTCACGTTCATGCGGACCATCAACATATTGGCCTGTAGGCGCCCCGACAGGTTGGAATCGCGCGCCATTTCTCGATAGCGCGTAAAACCATCCGACGCATTGTCGATGATTAGGTAGCTTATGCCAGAGACCAGAGCGAGCAGAACGAGAACGGCAGCAAAACCAAATGCCAGCCTGCGGCCGGCATTTGCATTGCTCGCCGATTTTACTAGTTGATTTATGTTAAGCATAGATATTTTGCTACTACGCGCGGGCCCATGGCATAAGATTAGACTCACATAAGGAGCGTATAAACTAATAGATCTCCCACTTTATTCAAAGATATTTGAGCAAATAGACGCCATAACAACTCCCCAATGCTATGCCTTATTCAATCCAGCGCCTATATTTTCGTGACGCAGAAATACTCACCGACTCCCTGGCAACTGGCACCCTACCTCTCCGACGAATTTGACGGCGACATACTCGCCCCCCGAGCTGGTCCAGCAGCAAACGCGGCCACTAGCACAACCACAAATAATCGTATAGGAACCTTTTTTGTCATCTCATCAAAAGAGCCGCCTCGTCGCTGCGACACCCGTTTATTACGGCTGGGTAATTCTCGCCGTTGGCACGCTCGGCGGCATTATGACCAGCCCCGGCCAGACCTATGCCTTTTCCGCTTTCCTCGACCACTTTATTAGCGACCTCAACCTGAGCCGCTCGCTCGTCAGCACGCTCTATACCGCCGGCACCTTAGCTGCCAGTTTTGTCTTGCCCTACGTCGGCCGCCAATTCGACCAACGCGGTGCCCGCGTCATGATGACACTAGTCACCCTATTACTCGGCTTGGCCTGTATCTACATGAGCTTTGTGCGCAACGCCCTCATGTTGGCCGTCGGATTCTTTCTACTACGCCAGCTCGGTCAGGGCAGTCTGAGTCTAGTCAGCAAAAGCGTCATCAACCTCTGGTGGGTGCGTCGGCGCGGGCTCGTCATGGGAATAGGCGGCATCGCCGGCGCACTGCTCAGCGGTTTGTTCCCCTACCTTATCAACGCACTCATCCCCCTCTACGGATGGCGCATTACCTACGCCATCCTCGGCGGGGTGCTCATCCTATTTATGCTGCCTATCGGCTGGCTGCTCGTGCGCAATCGCCCCGAAGACCACGGACTAGTACCCGATGGCGACCTTGGCGATGTGGGTGACGGCAAAACCAGCCCCGTCATAGAACACCATTGGACCCGCGCCCAAGCACTGCGCAACCCGGCCTTCTGGATAGTAACGGCGGGCTTGGCTTCTATGAGCATGCTCAACACCGGCCTGACCTTTCACCTCTTCAGCGTCTTCGAAGACAGCGGACTGTCCTCCGACGTCGCCGCCTCCGTCTTCGTCCCCATCGCCGCGACCGGAGCACTCGTGCAACTGGCGGGGGGGTTGGCGATCAGCCGCATACCCGTGCACTATTTATTAGTCCTCTCCCTGTTCTTCGAGACGATCATCTTGGTGTGGGCACCCGCCCTCAGCTCGCTCAATATGGCCTATCTCTTTGGGTTTTTTATGGGCATGCAGGGGGGCTTAGAAATGATCGTCAGCAGCGTGATCTTTGCCAACTATTTCGGCCGCCGCCACCTGGGCAGCATCGCGGGTTTTGCCGCGACCTTACTCGTCGCCGCCTCCGCCCTCGGCCCCATGCCGATTGGCATAGCCCGCGACCTGCTCGGCAACTACAGCGCCGTACTCAGCACATTCGCCGCCCTGCCTTTTGCCCTGGCGCTGGCCTGCCTGTTCTTCTGTAAACCACCCGGAGCACCGGAAGACCACTGATAAATGCTCTTATTAAAGCAATACATCCCGACACTGGCTAGCACCTGCCCCTTAACCTACTTTAGACTCGCTATATAATTACCTATAAAAGGAACTATAAATGGAAGACCTAAAAATTGGCGTTATCGGCTCGGGGGGCCGCGGCGGCCTGGCCCGCAACGCCCATAAACCCGGCGCAGGCTCGCGCATCGTCGCCTGCTGCGATACCGTAGAAACCACCTTTGAGCGCAACAAGGAGTGGTACGGCTCCGACATCTACACCACCAGCGACTACCGCGAGCTCTTGGCGCAAGACCTCGACGCCGTCTTTGTCTGCACCCCCGATTTCCTCCACCACGAACACGCCCTCGCCGCGCTCGAAGCCGACTGCGCCGTCTACTTAGAAAAACCGATGGCCATCACCATCGACGGCTGCGACGCCATCTTGGCCGCGGCCAAACAGCGCGGGCAGATCATCTACGTCGGCCACAATATGCGCCACTTCGCAGTCGTGCTCAAGATGAAGGAATTGATTGATGCGGGAGCTATTGGCGAGGTCAAAACTGGCTGGTGTCGACACTTCGTCTCCTACGGCGGCGACGCCTACTTTAAGGATTGGCACGCCGACCGCCGCACCGCCACTGGTCTGCTCTTGCAAAAAGGCGCGCACGATATCGACGTGCTGCACTGGCTCTGCGGCGGCTACACGCAACGCGTATCCGCCATGGGTGCGCTATCGCTCTACGACCAAATAACCGATCGTCACGATCCGTCAGAACGCGGCAATGCTGCCTTTGTCGCCGACCACTGGCCGCCACTCTCGCAAAAAGGTCTCAATCCCGTACTCGACGTCGAAGACCTCTCGATGGTCATGATGCAACTCGACAACGGCGTCTTGGCGTCCTATCAGCAGTGCCATTACACCCCGGATGCCTGGCGCAACTACACGATTATTGGCAGCGAAGGACGCATCGAGAATTTCGGCGACGGCATCGGCGCCGAGACTAGCGTCAAACTGTGGAACAAACGCAAAGACGGCTTTGCCCCAGAGGCCAACGAGACCTTCACCATGGAACTCGTCAGCGGCGGCCACGGTGGTGGCGATCCGCGCATCGTCGCCGAATTTGTGCGCTACGTGCGCGAGGGCGGCGAGATCAAAACTTCGCCCGTAGCGGCGCGCTACAGCGTCGCGGCCGGCTGTATGGCCACCGAGAGTTTGCGCAACGGCTCTACGCCCTACGACGTACCGCCCCTTGACACCGAGCTGCGCGCGCATTTTGATAAGCAGCAGATAGATTGACGATCCATCATATAATTGAAATAAGAATAAACCAGATTCACTCTCAAACGGAGCAGATTCATGTCCGATTATACCGTCCGCGCTAGCCACTGCGCCTACACCGCCAGCGACGAGGAAGTCTACCAGGCTCTCGTGCGTGCCACCGAGCCACTCACCGAAACGTGGGAACGACTGGCCAAAGCAAAGCGCATTGGCATCAAAATAAATCACGACAAACCCGTGGACAGCTGGGTAAAACACGAGGGCCAGCTCCAGCAGCTCGTCAGCGAAAAGGTCGTGCGCGCGAGCTTGCGCCTATTGCGCGAGCGCACAACCGCCGATCTCATCTGCTCCGACGTCAGTTTCTACGCCATGTATCTGGGCACCAACCCGCAGGAAACGGGCACGGCCCTACCGCTCTTAAAAGAATTCGGCGTCGAATACGTCGACTGCACCAAACCTCCCTACCGCCAACAGCCCGTGCCCGGCGGCGGCCAGATGTTTAAACACTATATGCTGCCCGAAAGTTCGCTCGACGTCGACGAGTTTGTCTCGCTAGCCAAGATGAAAAACCACGCCTTTATGGGCATCACGCTCAGCCTGAAAAATCTCTTTGGCCTGATGCCAGCCGAGCCCGAATGGCACACCCGCACCTATTTCCACCACTTGGTGCGCATGCCCTATATGCTCGCTGACCTGGGCCGCATCTACAACCCCGTGCTCAATATCGTCGACGGCCTCGTCGGCCAAGCCGGTCAGGAATGGGGCAACGGCCTCGACGAAGGTCCAGCGCGCGCGGCCAACACACTGGTCGCCGGCAACAACACCATCGCCACCGACTCCTGCGCCGCGCACCTAATGGGCCACGACCCGCAGAGCGACTGGCTGACGCCGCCCTTTCTGCGCGATCGCAACTCGCTGCTCGTAGCCACCGAAGGCGGCTTTGGTAGCGTAGACCTAAAAGAGATCGACTTCGAATCAGAGGTAACAGCTCCCGTCGGCCAATTCTACTCCAACTCGACCGACTCGCACGAAATAGTCGTCTCTTGGCGTCGCACCACCTGCGAGCAGGGCCTGTACTATCGCGACCACCGCGACGAATTCATCAGCAAATACGCCGGCGAATACATCCTCTTGCAAGAGGGCGAAGTGCGCTGGCACGACAAGGTCAGCGATCTCAAGGGTAGCCGCCGCAAGCTTTCGGGCGACAAACCAGAGCAGGCCATGTGGCTCAAATACGTAGACCCAGAAGAAGCCGAAGGCGAGCACTTTGAGGTCTATGAGAAGGGGCTGGCGCACATCGAAACAGCCGGCATCCAGGCCGCCTAAACCACTATGACAGAAGAAGAATTTGCAGAGCATGTACTGCGCATGAACTTGGACGGCTATACCGTCCTACCCAATGTCTTTACGGAAGAGGAATGCGACGAGGCACAGGCACAGCTAGAGCAACTCACTGACGCCGACGCCCCTGCGCTGGAGTGCCTCTTTAACAAAGCGCAGATCTTCGAGCGCATCTACCAGGTGCCGGAACTCTTGCGTTATGTGCGCTATTTCCTCGGCGAGGATGCCATCTTAAGCGGCGCCTATGGCAGCATTCGACACCCCGGCGCCGGCAGCGGCGGCCTCCATTCAGATGGGGCTATTACCGGTCCCAATCGTCGTCAGTCGATGCCTTTGGCCGACGGCGACCGTCGCATCACCAGCCACGTGCTCGGCCTCAACCTCATCTTCTGCATCAGCGAATTTACCGTGGCTAACGGCGCCACTCACGTCGTACCCGGCAGCTACAAAATCCCCGATATCGAAGTCCCACAGCCCCCCGTGCACGGCCTGCGCCCCGTCGAGGCCGCGCGCGGCTCGGTGCTGGTATTCAACATCAACACCTGGCACGGCGCCTCGGCACATACGGGCGAGGCGCCGCGCTATGCGCTGCTTACGCCGTGGAGACGCTGCTGGCTGCGCAGCGAGTACGATCTAGCGCTTATGGTGAAAGAAGACGTATTGGAGAGGGCCGGGGAAGAAGGCGCGACTATCTTCGGCCTAAGCTCGCGCATCCCTTATCTCGAAGGACGACAATGGGACCGCTCAACGGGGGCCCCAAAAGCCGAATGGGCGCATTTGCACCGCTGAAGAAATGCAGTAGACACAAAAAAAAGGCCCCATTTCGTCGGGGCCTTTTTTGTGTCTACTCGTTAACGATTGCGTATGCGTCGTTTGGGTTTAGTCTGGCGACGCGACCCACTATCTTTCATCTCGGCGACGACTAAGTTGATCCCTTTGAGGTTTTGGCCGTTGAGCCCATCGATGGCATCTTTACCGGCGCTCTTGCTCCCCATCTCAACGGCAGCCCAGTTCTGGCGCTCGTTCAACTGTACCGACTGCACTTTGCCAAAACACTCAAAGAGCATACGCAACTCGGCATCGGAGACATCGTTCGCTACGTTGTCCACGCGTATTTTCACGTAAATCCAATCATTAGAGGAAAAAAAGGAAAGGGCAATGCATAACCCACGCATTGCCCTTTCTGCGGTAATTATAATTTTTTATAGGACAACGACTCCGTCAGCAGCCGGACCCTTCTGGCCCTCTACTACTTCAAATTCCACTTTCTGGCCCTCGGCCAAGGTGCGAAAGCCGTCGCCGCGTATAGCGCTGTAATGGACAAACACGTCGGTGCCGTTCTCGCGCTCAATAAACCCAAACCCCTTGGATTCATTAAACCACTTGACGGTTCCTGTTTCGCGATCTGCCATGAGCAAATCACCTCCCGTTAAATAATTAAAATGTTGGGAGCCCAAACCAACGACGATAAGAGTCTACCGTCAGGCGGATGAGATCTACAGGGTAGGATCTACTTCAAACCCTTGGGTAGGAATCTACTACTCAGGTTGGAACGACTGCCAACTATGTTTAACATTTCGCCCGAAGGCGAATAGGTACAATATACAGCCATAAATTCAGGAAATCAATCGCCTATACCCTATATAATCAATCGCCGCAGAGCGGTCCTCGACATGATTCTACGCACTATACAGGGCTCATAAATCGGCAAAGGCATCGTTTATCGCAGTGAGCAGGTCCTCCGAGTGCACCGGCTTGGACAGCGTGCATAAGGCCCCCATTTCCACTGCTTTGCGCTCGGTTTCTTGTGATGCGCCAGAAAGCACAATAATTTTTACGGCGGGCGTCTTCGCGCGCACACTCTCTATCACGCCAAAGCCGTCCAACTCGGGCATATTCAGATCCGTGACCACGAGGTCTGCCGGATCATCTTCGTGCACCTCGAGCCCCTCTCTGCCATTGAGGGCAATGCTGACGCGATAATCACCCTTGTTTTCGATAGTCTGCGACAGCTGTAGGGCAATAATTCCTTCGTCTTCTATAAGTAGAACGTGTTTCATTATACCCAATAAATGACAAGTGCACCGCAAACGAGCGAGTCGCTAAGTTAAAATAAGATCGCCCATCATGCAAAACGAAAGCGCTACAACTTGAGGCGCTAAAAGCAAATACATATTATATTTATATTTCTCGGATATGGCATTGTACTGCAATACCCATAAATCAATTCCCAAAATTCACATGCAGAGGAGAAGCAGGACTATGATCCGACGGCAATCGCATTGGCTATTGGCGCTCGTGTCGTGCCTTTTGGTCGCACCACTCCAGGCGCAGAAGCCACCGACTGATCTCACCGATCTCGACATTGAAGAGATTCTATCGCTACATATAAACCGCGAGACCTTCGAGCGCTGGAATGTCGGTTATCGCTTCCTCTATGCATCTTTCGACGGCTATCGCGACGGCACGGACGATCTAGACCTACGCACCGAAGTACTAGGTCCTCCTCCACAGGGGAAATTCCCAGTGACGCCTACTGTAATTACTCAGCATGCGCATTTACTAGAGCTTTCCTACAGTGCGACACAGGAACTGAGTTTCGGGCTACAGCTACCCTTTATCCGCCAATCATCGGACCACGAAAGCATCGTCGTCACCGAGGTCGATGGCATCGTTTACGATTTCAGCGAATTCAACATAACCTCTTCTGGTCTGGGCGATATCTCGCTATCGACCTCCTACCTCGCCTGGCGCCAAAAAGACAGGCACCTATTGGTCAGCGTTGGCATCAATATGCCGACGGGATCAATCGACGAATTGGGGCCAACGCCGCGCGACCCACCCAACGATACACTGCTACCCTTTACCATGCAGCTGGGTTCGGGCACCTGGGACCTAGCACCGGCCCTCGCCTATTCGGGACGCAGCGGCAAGTTGCGCTGGGGCCTGCACACCAGTGCAACACTGCGCTTAGGCGAGAACGATCGCGGCTACGCACTGGGCGACCGCTTTAGTCTGAGCGGCTCCCTCAGCGGCAAAGCCCGCACGTGGGTCGAACCATTTTTGCGTCTATCCCTACAGAAGACGGGCCGCATAGACGGCGTTGACGAAGACCTCAAAGTGCCTCTGCCCAACGGCATGCTCATTTTTCCCGCCCCCGTGACCAACCCGGCATTTTTTGGCGGCGAAGAAATCGAACTCCGCCTCGGTGGCAAGTTTCGCATGGGACAGGGAGCGCTAAAGCGTCTCGTCATCAATGCCGAGTATGGTCTGCCGCTCTATCAATCCCTCAACGGCCCCCAACCCAAGGAATTGGGGCGCTTTGACCTCGGCTGGGGCTGGAGATTCTAAACTCCTCATTTATGCGATTTATTCTACGACACAAGTGCGCTTTCGCCTGCACCTGGCTACTCTTGTTCTTGTGCACTCACCAAGACGCGCTGGGAGCCCGCAACGAAGCGGAGGAGTACCAAGCAAAAGCGGCGCTGCTCTTCAACTTTGCCAAGCTCTCCAGTTGGCCGCCAGAGGCGTTCTCAAAAAACGACTCAACCTTTGTCTTTGCCATCCTCGGACCCAACCCTTTCGGCTCTGCCCTAGAGCTAATACGCGGCAAGAGCATGCACGGACGCCCGATAGAAATACGCAGCTACAAAAACGTGGACGAGTTCCGCCCCTGCCAAGTCTTATTTTCTAGTCCAGACAGCTTAAACAAACTGCGCCAAGTACACCCAACCTTGGTTGAGACGGGACACGTACTCACCGTTGGCCAAGCCGACAAATTCGCGCGGGAGGGTGGCATTCTACACCTGACCTTTGAAGACGACCATCTCGCCTTTATCGTCAACCTAGGTTCGGCCCGACGCGCCCAAATTGAAATAAGCGCCAGCCTGCTCAATCTCGCCCTTGAAGTAATCGGAAATTAGCGCCATGCGCATGCGCAAATTTCTCGACCTGCCCTTAGAGCGCAAGTTGACGCTCATCGTAGTCTCGACCACGGCGGTGGGCATGGTACTAGCTTCGCTGGCTATCATCGCCTACCAAATCCTCACCTTCACCCGTTTTATGATTTCCGAATTGGAGACCACGGCCGAAATCCTCGGTCAGAATGGCACGGCTGCCCTGCGTTTTCAGGCCAACAAAGATGCCGCGCGCATCTTGTCTTCATTGCGCGCCAAACCCCATATAAGCGGTGCCTGCTTCTTCACCCCAGACGACGAGATATTTGCCGTCTACGCACGCGATCCAGAGGTAGCGCCACAGCCCAGCGTTCCGCTGTCAGAAGGTTATATATTCAACAGTAAACACTTAACCTGGGTCAAACACATCTACCACGACGGCGACTTTATCGGCACCGTTTACATCGAATCCGATATCAGCGTCCTCTACGAGCAGGTCTTGCATTCCATTCTCGTCGTTCTGCTCATCACCATCGCCTGCGCTTCGCTAGCGCTGCTTTTGGGATTCAAATTCCTCCACACCGTGTCCGACCCGATCAACCACCTGATCCACACGGCCAACCGCGTCTCGCACGAACGCGACTACTCGCTGCGCGCCAACCAGTATGCCGACGACGACCTCGGCACATTAACGCGCGAATTTAACGAGATGTTAGAGGAGATCCAGGGGCGCGACACCGAAATGGAGCGCCGCGTCGAAGAGCGCACGCAAGAGCTATCTCAGGCCAACGACAAACTGCAAACCTCGCTGCAAGAAAAGGTCGTATTATTAAAGGAGATCCACCATCGAGTAAAAAACAACCTACAAGTCGTTTCCAGCCTGCTCAGCCTACAGTCGCGCGAGATCGCCGACGAGCGCGACCTCGACCTCTTTATCAACAGCCAGCAACGCGTCAAAACCATGGCCCTCATACACGAGCGACTCTACCAGTCGGATGATCTGGCCAAAGTGGATTTCGCCGACTATATACCCGCATTGGCCGACAGCCTTTTTAATACCTACAAGACCAGTGCCCAGGAAATCGCCCTACATGTTGACGTGGGCGATTTGATGCTCGACCTCGACCAGGCGATCCCCTGTGGCCTAATGCTCAACGAATTGATCTCCAACTCGCTCAAA